>Ga0182738_1000481_pt1 | contig 55984 bp, 47 predicted proteins | sample eDN5th30CBELigMG_FD_128876 | JGI IMG/M metagenome (GOLD analysis project Ga0182738, IMG submission 128876) | Enriched Miracle-Growth compost microbial communities from Emeryville, California, USA - eDNA 5th pass 30_C BE-Lig MG (version 2)... ... | reverse complement strand
TTATTTTCCTCTTATCTATCAACGAATAGGAGATATTACTACTAGCAAAATCGCAACCTGAAAACCAGCTTGACAATTGTTTTTGGCAACGTGCTATTTACTAGGTTGATTTTTTTACTTAAGTAGGTAATGGATGAGTAACTAGAGATCATTAAAATAAGCGGAGAGTTTTCGGTTAGACAGCAGAATAGAGCTAGTTTCGGGGGATATAAGCGGAGGTTTTCCGCATAAGCGAAGCACTATTGCTCTTTTTCACGTTTTTCGAGTCAATAGTCGGAATCCTTCCGTCTATTCAAGCTACTTTCCGTGCTATTTCTTAAATAAGGGGAATTTTTCCGCTTATTTATCACACTCGGACTTCTACTACTTCTCCTTTAGTTAAACATATGAAAGACAAAAGCTCAGGAAAAATCCCGAGCTTTTGTCTGCTAATTATATGGTTATTCCATGCTACGAATTTTATATTACTTGTGCTGTGATTTTAGATTTTCTCCACGTTATCGGAACTACTTACTATTTTTGACATCTCCTTTTTTCTTAATGAGCTTCCGCTAATTTTTCATTTTCTGCCGTTTGTTCTTTTTTGCTCGCTGTATTGAAATTAAATAATAAATTAAGAAGGATAGCACATAAGCTGCCTGTAATAATGCCATCACTTACAATAATACGAAGAGCAGATGGCAATTGTGCAAATAAATCAGGAACAGCAGTTGCGCCTAAGCCGATGGAAATGGAACATGCCATAATAAGCAAATTTGATTGTTTCGTAAAGTCGACCGTACTTAGCATTCTAATTCCAGAAGAAACAACCATGCCAAACATAACTACTGTTGCTCCGCCTAGCACTGGAGTAGGGATAATCGTTGCAAACGCAGCGATTTTGGGAATAAGCCCCAAAAATACTAAAATTCCTCCAGCTGCAATGACTACATTTGTTGTTTTTACTTTAGAAAGCTGGACTAAACCGACGTTTTGGGCAAACGTATTGTAAGGAAAAGCGTTAAATAATCCTCCAAGTGTAATGGCTAAACCTTCCGCACGATATCCTCTTGTTAAATCTTGCTCGCTCAGTGGATTATCGCAGACTTTGCTTAGTGCAAAGAATACACCTGTAGATTCAATGATAATGACAATTCCAACAATAAGCATCGTAAGAATAGGCCCAATTTCAAATGTAGGAACTCCAAAATAAAATACTTTAGGAAGATGAAACCAGCTAGCATCTGCTACGGCTGAGAAATTCACTTTGCCAGTAAGTGCAGCTGCGGCAGTTCCTCCTATAATGCCGATTAAAACAGATAAAGATTGAAGTATGCCTTTGGTGAAACGGTTAAGGATGAGAATAAACAATAGCACCCCAAAAGCAAGGGCTAAATTTTCAATAGAGCCAAAATCTTCACTTCCAGCTCCGCCGCCCATATTTTTGATTCCGCTGGGGATTAAAGATAGACCAATGATGGTGACAACAGTTCCGATTACAACAGGTGGAAAGAGTTTTGTAATTTTACTGAAAAAGGGAGCGCAAATTACAATAAATAAACCTGTAATAATAATGGCCCCGTATATTGCGGTAACGCCATATGTAGTACCGATTGAGATCATTGGTGTAACTGCAACAAAGGAACTGCCAAGCACGACAGGAAGACCAATTCCTAAATATCTGTTTTTCCAGGCTTGCAGCAGTGTGGCGATTCCGCATGTCAATAAATCAATTGCAACAAGATAAGCCAGCTGCTCGGTTGTTAAGTTTAAAGCCCTTCCTACTAATAATGGCACTAAAATAGCACCTGCATACATAGCGAGAACATGCTGTAATCCTAAAGAAAATATTTTTAATCGACCATTTTTATGATTACTCACCATAATCTCTCCTTCTAATGAAATGGTGTTAACTTTTTTAACAAATAAAGTTATCTTAATTAACATAATAAATAGTGAGCAGAGAGAAGTCATTGGTCAATGTACACAAAATATTTCGACAATATCGTATAAATTCGCTATATTGTCGAAATATTTAATTATTATTGTGTTTGTAAAATGGTTTTAATTCGAAAGGCTAAGCGTAAATGAAAGGTCATATCGGCATCCTTTAAACTTCGTCCCAATATCTCTTCGCATTTTTCTAAACGGTAGATAACCGTATTGCGGTGAACAAATAACCGTTTTGCTGTTTCAGAAATTTGGCAATGCGTTTCTAAATAGACAGAGAGCGTATTTAACAGAATTTGTTCGTCTTCTAATTGTTGGTTAACAGTGAAGCCTTGGAAGATATGGTCATAAAATTCTTGAAGATCTTTTGTTGGAATAATCCGCAAAATTTCGGAAACATCCTTCGGGCGATGCAATTGGATAAACTGCTGGTTTCCAGAAAGCTGTCCAGTATGAAGAGCGCTTACTGCTTCGATATAAGTTTTTGGAATATTAATCAGGTGGTGGCTGATATTGCTGATGCCAAATGAAATTGTTTTTTTGAATATATTGGCAATAGATACTTGGATATCTTTTAAATATGGAACAATCACGGAATCAATTGCACGACTGGTTTCCTCCACTTCCACTAAAAGAATGCATGTATCTCCCTTTGTAAATAAATGGACAATACATGGTGCCTTATTAATCTCTGTTTCGAGAAATTCATACATATATTCTGTTTCCAGCTGATATTGTGTAAAGCTTTTTTGTTTATCTTCCTGATCAATTTTTCCTAATATTGTAATAAATGGCTGCTCGCTTTTTAAATGAAATTCCTTTGCTCTATTTTCAATTTCATCTTTTGATGTAAAAGTTCCATCCACCAGATTGATGAAAAACTCATTTCGAGCTCGTTTGGCATATTGCTTTACTGTGTATTCTCGCATTAATTCAAAAGAAAGGACATTTGTGGCTTGTTCAATAACCAGCAGCAAGCTTTGATCATCGATGGGAATGTTTCCTAGAATAATCAAATAAGCAGGTTTACCCATATGTGTAGGAATAGGAAAAATGCAAACAGTTTCTTCTGTATGTCGGATTGTAAAGCATGTATGGCTTTTAGTTCCTAATAATAGCTGAAAGCCTTGAGAATGAAGCAGGGATATTTGATTTTCAACAGGATACTTTGATTGAGAGGCTGAATGGATATGAAAATGCTGATCGAATAGCACGACCTTTTGTCCAATCATCGCGGAGAGGTCATCAATTAGCTTTTTTATCCCTTTTCCTTTTAAAATATCCTGTGTAAATTTACGATGGATTTCAAAGGCTGTCGTCAATTCTGTTGTGCGCTGATCCAAAATATACTGCAAGGAGGCATTAACGATATCGCCTAAAGAGATCTCTAATGGAATTTCTAGGATAGGAAACCCAAATTTATTAGCATAATCAATAGCTTCTTTTGGTATTTCAGTTAAAAAACGTTTTGTTTTAATGCCTAAAGCTGTACATTTTTGTTGATGCATAGTTTGGACAAGTTCTGTAATGCTTGCAGGATCATCCTTTAAGTGGTAAGCGGTAGTTACAAGGAAATCATTTTCGTGAAGATAATGGACAATATCTGGAGCATCCATCATTGTAATGTTTTTTATTTGCTTATCTAGGCCGTTCTCTCCCGCTATTAAATGGAAGTTTTGGAATAAGGGCTTTTTTAAAATATCATTTAATTTCATCTTGACCTCCAGTTATGTTAAAAAAAGTTACATATGAAAGATTTGTTATTTGTAATTATAATCGATTAGTTAGTTAATGTGCACAAAAAAATGAGATAATTCTAACATTTTTTCTAATGTATTACATCTATATCCTTATTAAAATGGGAAATAAATGTTATAAAACGTAACAATTAAATGGAGTAGAATCTGAAAATTTCAAAAATAGCGAGTTGCTGAAGATATTGATCGAGAGGAAGGATAATATGCAAACAACAATCAATATGGAAACAGTTGAGGTGGAAAAATGGCTGAATTGGCTAAGTGATTTCGGTGCTACAAAAAATGGTGGTGTAACAAGACTATTATATGATGACTCCTGGATAAAAGCACAATTGGCTTTAAAGGAAAAAATGACTGAAGCTGGATTGCGGGCGAGTTTTGATAGCATCGGTAATTTATTTGGCAGATTAGAAGGAACAGAAATAAAAGAAAAAGCGATTCTTACTGGCTCCCACATTGATACAGTTGTTGAGGGCGGAAAGTATGACGGAGCATATGGTGTAGTTGCTAGTCTGCTTGCAGTCAAATATTTATATGAGCATTATGGTCTCCCGAAAAAAACAATCGAAGTAGTCTCTTTATGCGAAGAGGAAGGAAGCCGTTTTCCGCTGGCTTTTTGGGGTTCTGGATCTATTACAGGCAAATATAAACTAGAAGATACCAAAGAGCTGAAAGATGCAAATACGATTCCCTTTCATACGGCAATGGAGAGTGCGGGGTTTCCTCCATCTAGTCAATCAGCTGCTCGCAGTGATATTGATAGTTTTATTGAGCTCCATATTGAACAGGGAGCGGTTTTAGAGAAGGAAAAACAATCGATTGGAATTGTAACACATATTGTTGGACAGCGAAGGTTTACCATTAAAATTGCTGGTGAAAGCAATCATGCAGGGACAACGCCGATGAAATACCGCAAAGACAGCATGCATATAGCCTCAGAATTGATAGTATATGCTATTAATAAAGTAGCAGAAATAGATGAAAGCTTAGTAGCGACAGTCGGCAAATTGACTGTATCCCCTAATGTGCCAAATGTAATAGCAAATGAAGTAGCCTTTACATTAGATGTCCGCCATCATCAAGAGGAGATATTAGATCGATACTGCTCCATAATTTTTTCTCATTTTGAAAACCTCTGCCTAGAAAAAGGAACAGGCATAGAGATCTCTCAATGGGTAAATGTAAAGCCTGTGAAAATGGATGAAAATCTTAATGATACAGCTGATCGCATTTTGCAAGACATGTCCATTCCTTATAAAAAAATGATTAGTGGCGCAGGGCATGACAGCCAAATGTTTGGAACATTTTGTCCAACTGCCTTGCTGTTTGTTCCAAGCTCCAATGGAATCAGCCATTCGCCATCAGAGTTTACTAAAATAGAAGATTTAAAAAATGGTGTGATTGTTTTAATTGAATTGCTGCACAAATTAGCCTATTAAAAAGAAGGGAAGAGAAGAAATGAACTATCGAGAAATTAATGCACCATTAAGAACCATTATGACACCAGGACCAGTGGAAGTAGATCCGAGAGTATTAAGAGCAATGAGCACGCCAATTCTAGGTCAGTTTGATCCGGCATTTACGTCGATTATGAATACAGTAATGAGCATGATTCGCGAAGTATTTCAAACAAAAAATCAGTGGGCATTTCCAATTGATGGGACATCCAGATCAGGATTAGAAGCAGTTCTTGGCAGTGTTATTGAGCCAGGAGATAAAGTGTTGATTCCTATTTATGGGAGATTCGGACATTTATTAACGGAAATTGCTGAAAGACATGGAGCAGAGCTGCATTTGCTGCATTGTGAGTGGGGAGAAGTGTTTGACCCAGAAGTAGTTATTAATGAAATCAAAAAAGTAAACCCAAAGGTTGTTGCCATTGTGCATGGAGAAACATCTACAGGATGCATGCAGCCTTTAGAGGAAATTGGAAAAGCCTGCAGGGAGCAAGATGTTCTTTTTATTGTAGATGCTGTTGCAACCATTGGAGGAGCAGATGTACAAACAGATAATTGGTATATTGATGCTGCAATTGGCGGAAATCAAAAATGCATTTCCGTTCCTTCTGGAAATGCACCAATTACCTATAATGAACGAATTGAAAAAATTCTTTTAGAACGCAAAAAAGTAGAGAGAGGGATTGCAACAGATAAAGAACTGTCAGAAAAAACGTACCATCATCCAATTAAAAGCAATTATTTGGATTTGAGCCAATTGCAGGATTATTGGAGCCCAAGACGTTTAAATCATCATACAGAAGCAACTTCCATGCTATATGCCTTGCATGAAGGCTTAAGAATCTTATTAGAAGAAGGCTTGGAAGCCCGTTTTGCACGCCATAAATTTCATGAAAAAGCATTGATGGCGGGAATAGAAGGGATGGGCTTAGAGTTGTTTGGGGACAGCCGCTGGAAATTGCCGACCGTCACTTGCGTAAAAGTTCCAGAAGGCATTGATGCCGAATCCGTTCGGGCAATGATGCTAAATCAATTTGGAGTAGAGATTGCCAGCAGCTTTGGTCCGCTTCACGGGAAAATCTGGAGAATTGGGACAATGGGCTACAGCTGCCGCCAAGAAAATGTTTTATTTGCTTTATCTGCTCTAGAAGCTTGTTTAATTAGACATGGGGCAAAAGTGAAAGCAGGCGGAGGAGTCCAAGCTTCTTTAGATATTTATACAAATGGTCTTTAAAACTTTCCACGAACTTAAAAGAAAGCATATGTTTTGAAAAACTGTGAGCAGATGATCCAGTTGCTTTACCATCAATCATAAAGGCAAATTACTGCCCTTGTGATTGATGTTTTCTTTTATTTTTTTCTAAAAAGAGAGGGGTTTAGCGATGAATGATTATTTTTTAACCTATCCTTATCCATCTAAGCGGGTTTGTTCGATTGCAAAAAAAGGCATGGTTGCCACAAGCCAGCCTTTGGCAGCGCAAGCAGGGATGGAAATATTAAAAATGGGCGGAAATGCTGTGGATGCAGCGATTGCAACAGCGGCTTGTTTAACGGTAGTGGAGCCATCTTCTAATGGAATTGGCGGCGATGCATTTGCGCTTGTATGGATGAATAATTCTCTTTATGGATTAAATGCAAGCGGTACGGCACCAATGGAAACAACGGTGGATTATGTAAAGTCTCAAGGGTACAGTTCAATGCCGGAAAGAGGCTTTATTCCTGTCACTGTTCCAGGAGCCCCTAGTGCATGGGCAGCTCTTTCTAAGCGATTCGGAAAGTTAAGTCTAAAGGAAGTGCTGCAGCCAGCTATCAACTATGCGAGAGAAGGCTTCCCCCTTTCGCCAACTGGAGGGCGGAACTGGCGCAATGGGGTCAATAAATTAAAAGAATTGCTGAAGGGTGAAGAGCATGAGGCGTTTTTTGACACTTTTGCCCCGAATGGAAAAACTCCGAAAATCGGGGAGATATGGAAGTCAGAGAACTTTGCGACGACTTTAGAAAGCATTGCTGAAACAAATGCTGAATCTTTTTATAGGGGTGAGCTTGCAGATAAAATTGATGCATTTTCACGAAAATATGGCGGGAAAATTCGCAAAGAAGATTTAGCGAATTTTTATCCAGAATGGGTTACGCCAATTTCTGCTCATTACAAAGGCTATGATATTTGGGAAATCCCGCCGAATGGGCAAGGTATTGTCGTATTAATGGCCTTAAATATGCTAAAAGCATACAAGTTTCATGAAAAAGAGCAAATTGATACATATCATACGCAATTAGAAGCGATGAAGCTAGCATTTACAGATGGAAAGGCGTTTGTAACAGAAGCAGAAGATATGAAAGTAAAAGTGGAGGAGCTTTTATCAGAGGAGTATGCAAACGAGCGCAGAAAACTAATTAAAGAAACAGCAACGCCTCCGGAAGCTGGAAAACCGCAGCATAGTGGAACAGTCTATATGGCCACAGCCGATGAGGATGGCAATATGGTTTCATTTATTCAGAGCAATTATCGTGATTTCGGCTCTGGATTAGTTGTTCCAGGAACGGGTATTCTTCTGCAAAATAGAGGCCATAATTTCTCCCTTGATTCAGAGCATGTTAATTGCTTAAAGCCAGGAAAAAGAACGTATCACACCATTATACCTGGATTTATCACGAAGGGGGATACAGCAATTGGACCTTTTGGGGTGATTGGGGCCTTTATGCAGCCGCAGGGGCAGGTGCAAGTAGTAATGAATATGATCGAATTTGGTTTAAATCCGCAAGCAGCCATTGATGCACCTCGCTGGCAGTGGTTTGGAGATAATCGAATTATGCTGGAAACAAATGTGCCGCGCCATATTATAGAGGGATTAGGAAGAAAGGGACATGAAATCAGCATGTCCGTTGATTCCGATGAGTTTGGCAGAGCGCAGATTATTTGGCGAGATCCTGATACAGGTGTGTATTATGGCGGTACAGAATCACGAACAGACGGCAGTGTGGCTGTCTGGTAAATAGAAAAAAGGGAGATGCAAGTTGGCTGCACCTCCCTTTTTTGGTTTAGTATGTTTATCCCATATAAACGGGAAACAATCTATTTTTAAAGAGGCTGATTAGATATTCTCATCTTCGGCTTACCGAGTGATAAGCCGAAGATGAGAATAAATGCATGTCGTACTGATAAAAAAATAAAGGGCATGTAATGAGACTATGTAAGGATATAGATAATGAAAGCTTAATTAATGCCAGATAAAAAGATATGTACAATTAATGGAGCCTATATATATTTATTGTTCTAATACAGGCAGCCTTTTTAACTATTCAGGCTGTATGGCTGATTTTATTATATTTATATGAAGTTTTGCAAACAAAGTAATTTCTCCTGTTTCGATAGCATGCTCCAATATAATAATAATAGGAGATAAAAAGCCTTTTTCCCATTTTTCTTTTATGGATTTTTGGATTTCTTCAGGCACTTTATGTTGAAGGCCATAAAACATTTGCATCAAGTCTATTTGGTAATTGAACATAAAATAACAAGCAGGCTGAGTAATGCTGCACGTTTGGGCTATTTTTCTCGTGCTGACAGCTTTATACCCAAGTTCCATAAATAAGGAATAAGCCATTTGGATAATAAGTCTAGGCGTATCAAGTTCTGGAGTCTGTTTTCCTGAGAAAGAATTCATAAACAGCGTACTTCCTTTCTTGCATATGCTTATCACTTGATAAGTATAGGGGAAAGAGAAAAAAGCAATTGTGGCAAAAATGTGAAGTGAATTTGTGAAATATTGAACAAAACAATATAAAACTATTGCTGGTTGTTATAAAACAGTTTATTATAAGGGTGTAAAGAAAAACAAAGATAAATTTGGATGATTAGTTAATATTATCCAATTATCTTTAACCATCAATTGTTTGAACTTCATCTATTTTATCATGTTAAGATCAGTAAAAGGATGTGGTCATTCTCAGCAATCGGCTACTAAAGTAAGTAGTTTTTCTTTAAATAATTATGTGAAATTATTCACATAATTATTTAAAAGATTCTCTAATAAAGTGGAGGGATTTACAAATGTCTGTTGTCGAAAAGGATGTAAAAGCAAAAAAAGATGTAAATGCAATAATTGATGAAATAGCTGCTAAAGGAAAAAAAGCATTAGAAGACTTCTATGAATTAAATCAAGAGCAAGTTGATAATATTGTCAAAGAGATGGCGTTGGCCGGTTTAGATAAGCATATGTATTTAGCGAAGCTTGCTGTGGAGGAAACAGGAAGAGGCGTTTATGAAGATAAGATTATCAAAAATATTTTTTCAACAGAGTATATTTACCATAATGTTAAATATGACCGTACAGTTGGCGTTATAAATGACGATGAAGTAAACGGGATTGTAGAAATTGCGGATCCAGTCGGTGTGATTGCAGGTGTTACACCTGTTACAAACCCAACATCCACAACAATGTTCAAAGCAATTATAGCGATTAAAACAAGAAATCCAATTGTGTTTGCATTTCACCCATCTGCACAAAAATGCAGCAGTGAAGCAGCAAAAATTTTACGGGATGCAGCGGTTAAAGCTGGAGCTCCTGAAAATTGCATTCAATGGATAGAACAGCCGTCCATTGAAACGACACAAGCTCTAATGAACCATCCTGGAATTGCTTTAATTCTAGCGACTGGCGGTCCTGGAATGGTAAAATCCGCTTACAGCTGCGGCAAACCGGCACTTGGCGTTGGAGCAGGAAATGTTCCTTGCTATATTGAAAAAACCGCAAAAGTAAAAAGAGCAGTAAACGACCTGATTCTTTCTAAAACATTTGATAATGGAATGATTTGTGCATCTGAACAAGCAGTTATCATCGATAAAGAAATTTATGATGAAGTAAAAGATCAGCTTCAGCGCAATAATTGCTACTTCTTAAATGAAGAAGAGAAAAAGAAAGTGGAAGGTCTAGTAATCAATGAAAATACCTGTGCAGTAAATCCGAATATTGTAGGGAAATCAGCATATTTTATTGCAAATTTAGCAGGAGTAAAGGTTCCTGAGGATACAAAAATCTTAATAGCAGAGCTTGAAGGAGTCGGACCGCAATACCCTCTTTCTAGAGAAAAATTAAGTCCAGTACTTGCCTGCTATAAAGTAAATTCAACAGAAGAAGGAATTAAACGTGCAGAAGAAATGCTTGAGTTTGGCGGATTAGGACACTCTGCTGTTATTCATTCTGAAAATGAAGATGTAACAAAAGCATTTGCACTGCGAATGAAAGCATGCCGCATCATTAATAATGCTCCATCTTCTCAAGGGGCAATCGGCGATATTTATAATGCATTTATGCCATCTTTAACGCTTGGCTGCGGATCATATGGAAGAAACTCTGTATCTACAAATGTTACAGATGTACACTTATTGAATGTAAAAAAACTGGCTAAAAGGAATAATAATATGCAATGGTTTAAAGTGCCACCAAAAATTTATTTTGAAAAAAATTCTGTGCAATATTTACAAAAAATGAAAGATATTTCTCGCGTATTTATCGTAACAGATCCATATATGGTGCAATTTGGATATGTGGATAAATTATTATATCATTTAAGAAAAAGGGAGAATCTAGTTCAGGTAGAAGTATTTTCTGATGTAGAACCAGATCCATCTCTCGATACTGTAGTAAGAGGAACAGAAATGATGGCTAAATTCAAACCGGACTGCATCATTGCACTTGGCGGCGGTTCTCCAATGGATGCTGCAAAAGGCATGTGGCTATTCTATGAGCATCCAGATGAAGAATTTTTCGGATTAAAACAAAAATTCTTAGATATCAGAAAAAGAGTTTACAAATATCCTAGCTTAGGAGGCAATGCGAAATTTGTTGCCATTCCAACTACTTCCGGAACAGGCTCTGAAGTAACTTCATTTGCTGTTATTACAGATAAAGAACAAAATGTAAAATATCCATTAGCTGATTATGAGTTAACTCCAGATGTAGCAATTATTGATCCACAGTTTGTAATGACAGTTCCGCCAGCGGTTACAGCTGATACTGGTATGGATGTATTGACACATGCGGTGGAGGCATATGTATCCAATATGGCAAATGACTATACAGATGCACTTGCAGTAAAAGCAGTGCAGTTAATATTTGAATATTTGCCAAGAGCGTATAGAAACGGTGCAACAGATGAGGAAGCGCGTGAAAAAGTGCATAATGCCTCTACTATTGCAGGGATGGCATTTGCAAATGCTTTCCTGGGGATTAACCATAGTTTAGCGCATAAATTGGGAGCAGAATTCCATATCGCTCATGGGCGCTCTAATGCCATATTAATGCCTCATGTTATTCGCTATAATGCTGAAAAGCCAAAAAAATTCACTGCTTTTCCAAAATACGAATATTTTAAAGCAGACGAACGTTATGCTGAATTAGCGAGAATTTTGGGATTGCCTGCAAATACAGTAGAACAAGGGGTAGACAGTTTTATCCGTGCTGTCATTCGTCTCGGCAAAGAATTAAATATTCCAATGAGTATTGAAGCAAATGGCGTAAATGCAAAAGATTTTGAAGCAAAAGTAGAGTATTTGGCAGACCGCGCATTTGAAGACCAATGCACAACAGCAAATCCTAAATTGCCATTGGTTTCTGAATTAGCAGATATTTATCGCAAAGCATTTAAAGGTGTATAAAATAGAGTTGTATTGTTAGTTTAGTTACTCTTGCTGCCTTATTTAATTCAAACCAAATAAAGCAGTATTCCAATATTTCTATACATGAAAAAACGAGGAAATGATATCCTCGTTTTTTTTGTATATATGCTATTAGGCAGGACCAGATATTTTCAGGGGGGCAGCCATTCGTAAATCTAGATATTCATTGTCCACTCGAACAATGGGCAGGTGGGGATCATTTTGGTGAATAAAGATAATTTCTGCTATTCTATTATCCGTTAATGTTACTTTTTTAAATAACTGTTTATTCATAATGAATCGAGCAAAAGGAATAACGATAGCGGGGTTTAGAATATTGCTTTGTGCTCTATCAATTAACTCATTTATTGCTTCATAATAGGATTTTTTTTGTTTATAAGTGGTTGTGCACATACTATTAAATGTATCTGCAACAGTAATGATCTGTATCATAATAGGAATGTCTTTTTCTGTACGCTTATTAGGATAGCCTTTTCCATTGATTGTTTCATGGTGCAAAAGGGCGGCTCTGGATACTAAAATATCTAACTGGGTTACAGGAAAAAGCAATTTTTTTCCTATAACTGTATGTTGCTGAATTTCTTTATATTCCGTTTGTGTTAAACGGCCTTTTTTTTGCAGAATATCAGGGTTGATTGCCAACATGCCAATGTCGTGGAATAAGCCCATTTGTCCAAGCAAATGATAGTCTTTATTAGAGACACCTAGTATTTTCCCGATAATAGCAGAAAGAATGCCTACATTCATGCTGTGCTGGTAAATAGGAGGAGAAACGTCATATTCTGTATAAATGATGTCTAGTATGGAAATATCCTTTAAAGATAATTCAATGAATTTAGCGAATTGGGAAAGCAGTTCTTCTATTCCATTCTCTTTTTTTTGCAGTATTTGTTGGAATACATTATTTATTTCTTTTATTAAAGAGAAATAGGATTCTTTCAACGAAATAGGGTTCTTTTTTATAAGTGAAATGGCAAGAGCAGGCTTCACTCGATGCTTTCTTAAAAGTTCAATATGGGTAAGATTTAGATGGGTGCCCTTTTTCAGCAATAGAAGGCCGTCTATGGAATTAGAAAAAATATCTTCTGTTAATTCATTTCCAATGATGTCTGCTAACTTGTTTTCATATTCCATATAAACGTCTCCTTTGAAAAGAACTTTTGTAGTTGGAAATAAATAAAATAATCTTATTTAGTGAATTTTACCTTATAGGAAAGAAGAACAAAACCTACTATATTCCTAGTGGATATCAGTCATTTATCCTAATTTGATCAACAGTTAAAAATTGGAGAAGAAGGAGTCTGCATAGGCACTGGCTATAATCTATGCAAAAACAGGATTCTTTTTCTTCTCTTGATATCTTTCTTGTTAGATAAAAAATATAACTATATAGTGGAGAATTATAATAAAAGTAATAAAAAATATTAAAAATTTTAATAAAAAAAGTTTCTGTTTCTATAATCATTGCATATAATAAGAATATAAAGAGAAAGGAGGTTTCTTTTTGAAGGCGAAGGACGTATTAAGAATTCTAAGTATTACAAGACCTACTTTAACGAAATATGTAAAAGAAGGAATTATTGGAACGAATACTCTTCCGAATGGAAGATACGATTATATCGAAGAAGATGTTTATGCTTTTTTAAACAAAGGAATGAAAAGAAACACATTTATTTATGCGAGAGTGTCCACCAGTAAACAGAAAAAAGATCTAGAAAATCAAATCGAACAACTTAAACAATTCTGTTTTTCAAACGGATGGCAAATTAATCGAATATTTAAAGATGTGGCAAGTGGGATCTCATTTGAAAAAAGAAAGCAGTTTTTCGAGATGCTGGACGATGTTGTAAGTGGAAAAGTAGAACGAGTGATCATCACCTATAAAGATAGAATGAGTAGAGTAGGATTTGATTTATTTAAACATTTATTTGACAAGTATAATACGGAAATCATTGTCATGAGTGAGATTGGGAATGTGAAATTGGATAGCGAGGAAGTATTCGAGGAAATAGTAAGTTTATTGCATTGTTATTCCATGAAAATGTACAGTAAAAGAAAAAATAAGGTAATAAAGGAACTAATTGAAAGGGAAGAACCAGAATAGAGAAGGTGATATCAATTGAAAGTTACGAGAGTAGAAAAACATATCATCAAGCATAATCATGCTTATTATCAACTGCTAGATGACTTTTGTTTTAAATCGAAGAATTTATACAACTTTGCAAATTATCAAATTAGAAAAGAATTTATTAAAGAAAGCAAATATATTCATTATAATGAATTGGATAAGCTATTAAAGAAAGATGGATTTAATTATGATTATAAACAAATGCCAATTGTTCAGTCTTCACAGCAATTATTAAGGCTATTAGATAAGAACTGGAAATCATTTTTTGCTAGTATAAAAGACTACAAGAAAAATCCAAATAAGTATACAGGAAGACCGAAATTGCCAAAGTATTTAAAAAAGAATGGCAGACAAATAGTAATTCTAACAAATCAAAATTGCAAATTAAAAGATAACATGGTGAAATTCCCTAAATCCTTCAATGGATTTACGCTTAACACGAAAATAGAAGAAGGGTTACAACAAGTAAGAATCCTACCAGGAAATAAACACATTATCATAGAAATAGTATACAAAATAGAAGTAAAAGAAAATAAATTAGATAATGGTAAGTATTTATCCATTGATATTGGATTAGATAACTTTGCAACCATTGTGAATAATGTTGGACAAATTCCAGTCGTTATTAATGGTAAAGGTCTAAAATCAATTAATAAATGGTACAACAAGAAAATTTCTCATTATCGCGAAGTGGCTAAACGCATAAATAATCTCGATTGGACAGATAGAATGAATAACTTGACGATCAAACGGAATAACGTAATTAGTAATTTTATTCATCAAGCAAGCAACTGGACAATTAAACACGCTTTATCATTGAATTGCAATACAATTGTAATTGGTAACAATAAAGATTGGAAACGTGAAAGTAAAATGAGTAAGAGAGTTAATCAATCCTTTGTTGGTATTCCTCATCAAATGTATATACAGCAATTACAGTATAAAGCAGAGAATGTGGGATTAAATGTGATTATTACAGAAGAATCTTATACGTCTAAATGTAGCTTTTTAGATTTAGAAGATGTCTGCAAACAGAGTGTCTATAAAGGAAAACGTATCAAACGTAGTATGTTTCTATCTGCTGAAAATAAATTAATTAATGCAGATGTAAATGGCGCATATAATATTATGAGAAAAGTATTTTCAGATGCTTTCGCAAATGGAGTATTGGGTGTGGGGCTACATCCAGTTCGAGTAAATGTTATTTAGGTAACATGGACGAATGAATGAAATTTATTAAAATTTTTAATTCAGTTTAGAGATTTTAATGATTTTAATAACCTAATAAAATACAAGAGATAAATTAATCGGCGTTCAAGCTCATTTTTCAGGAATCAGACCGAAAGTTGCTCAAACAGCGATTCAATTAGGAGTAGATTTTAGCAAGGTTTCGACATTTAATAATTTGGCAAGTGCTTTAGCTACATTAAACTTGCAGTAGTTAAAATAAATGATAAAGTAACAAAGAGGTGTATATTTTGTGATTAAATATTTATCGGCTCTTTTTTTTCCAGGACTTTTAGTTTTATTATTTACAAGAGTGACATACAATCGGGTAATTGCGCTAGTTTTAACAGTTGCTTTGATTGCAGCCTCTGTCTATAAAGGATATACAGACTCTTTTTTGCTGATTGTAATAGATTCATTTTCTTTGACTGTTGGCTTTTGGTGCAGCAAGTGGCTAAAGGATCGCCGGGAGTCCCGCGTTTAACTTTTGTATTTTGCTGTCCAAAGGATCTCTAGATCAACTCTAGCAAGTAATTATTTTTCGTTCTATTTTAATTGAATAAAGTTTAGCAGTAAGAATAACTGATAAGATGCAGGCTATCCATTTTGTAAAAAGGAAGTGCAATTCGAGTCTTAGTTATTCTTTTTCTTTTAATCTAAAAAGAAAAACGAATATTCGTTCGCGTTTTTATGGTTTGAAATAGTTTGTTTGTGGTAGAATGGTAAATAGAATAAACCAAAGATAAAAGGTCGATATTTACATATAAACGATAGAAATGAAGACTTTATAAGTACAGCCATATAGCATATAGAATGAAGAATTTAAATTACACAAGGGAATAATTCTAATGTATAAGGATAAATTGGGAGGAGTTTGGGTGAATCAGGAATTTGATTTAGTGTCTAAGTATACCCCTCAAGGTGATCAGCCAGCAGCTATAAAAGAATTGGTCGAGGGAATAGAAAAAGGGAAAAAAATACAAACATTACTAGGAGCAACAGGCACAGGGAAAACCTTTACAGTAAGCAATGTGATTAAAGAGGTAAAAAAGCCAACTTTAATCATTGCACATAATAAAACGCTAGCTGGACAATTATACAGTGAATTTAAAGAATTTTTCCCGCATAATGCTGTTGAATATTTTGTCAGCTACTATGACTATTATCAACCAGAGGCATATGTTCCACAAACGGATACATTTATTGAAAAAGATGCAAGCATTAATGATGAAATAGATAAATTAAGGCATTCAGCGACCTCTTCTTTGTTTGAACGAAATGACGTTATTATTGTGGCAAGTGTATCCTGCATTTACGGACTGGGATCACCGGAAGAATATCGGGAAATGGTTGTTTCGTTGCGAACAGGAATGGAATTGGAGCGAAATCAGCTTCTTCGCAGATTGGTGGATATTCAATACAATCGCAATGATATTGATTTTAAAAGGGGAACTTTTCGTGTTAGAGGAGATGTTGTGGAAATTTTTCCAGCTTCTCGTGATGAGCATTGTATAAGGATTGAATTTTTTGGCGATGAAATTGACCGCATTAGAGAAGTGGATGCTTTAACTGGCGAAATTCTTGGAGAAAGAAACCATATCGCCATTTTTCCAGCTTCCCACTTTGTTACAAGAGAAGAAAAAATGCGATTAGCAATTGAAAATATTGAGCAAGAGCTAGAAGAACAGTTAGATAAGCTGAGAGAAGACAATAAATTATTAGAAGCGCAGAGATTAGAACAGCGTTGCCGATACGATCTGGAAATGATGCGGGAAATGGGATTTTGTTCTGGCATTGAAAACTATTCCAGACATTTAACATTACGTCCACCAGGTTCTACACCGTATACGCTACTCGACTATTTTCCAGACGATTTTCTAATTATCATTGATGAATCACATGTTACCCTTCCCCAAATCAGAGGGATGTATAACGGAGATCAGGCGCGGAAAAACGTCTTAGTAGAACATGGCTTCCGTTTGCCGTCCGCTTTAGATAACCGACCGCTTACTTTTGATGAGTTTGAAAAGCATATCCATCAAATGATTTGTGTATCTGCAACGCCTGGGCCTTATGAATTAGAGCATACACCTGAAATGGTAGAACAGATTATTCGTCCAACAGGCCTGCTTGATCCAACCATCGATATTCGGCCAATTGAAGGCCAAATAGATGATTTAATCGGAGAAATTCAGGAAAGAGTAAAACGAAATGAAAGAGTTCTTGTCACAACGCTGACGAAAAAGATGTCCGAGGATTTAACTGATTATTTAAAGGAAATTGGCATAAAGGTTCAATACCTGCATTCGGAAGTAAAAACATTAGAACGAATTGAAATTATTAGGGAATTGCGTATGGGCAAATATGATGTACTTGTCGGCATCAACTTATTAAGAGAAGGGTTGGATATTCCGGAAGTTTCCTTAGTAACCATTCTAGATGCAGATAAAGAAGGATTTTTGCGATCAGAGCGTTCGCTTATCCAAACAATTGGCCGGGCTGCAAGGAATGCACATGGACATGTTATTATGTATGCAGACAAAATAACGAAGTCTATGGAACTGGCTATATCGGAAACAAAACGACGGAGGCAAATCCAAGAAGAATATAATGAAAAACATGGAATTGTTCCACAAACGATTCAAAAGGAAATTCGAGAATCCATTCGTGCAACAAAAGCAGCTGAGTCTCCTGAAGAATATCAGGCTTCTGTTAAATTGGAGAAACTAACAAAAAAGGAAAAAGAAGCAATGATCGGGCAAATGGAGGCAGAAATGAAAGAAGCAGCAAAAGCGCTGAATTTCGAAAGAGCTGCAGAACTGCGTGACTTACTTTTAGAATTAAAAGCAGAGGGATGAAAATATGGCAAAAGATAAAATAATTGTGAAAGGTGCAAGAGCACATAATCTAAAAAATATTGATATTACGATTCCTAGAGATAAATTAGTTGTCATAACTGGTTTATCTGGTTCTGGAAAATCGTCCCTAGCTTTTGATACTATTTATGCAGAAGGCCAAAGAAGATATGTAGAATCATTATCGGCATATGCCCGCCAATTTTTAGGACAAATGGATAAACCAGATGTTGACTCCATTGAAGGGCTTTCTCCAGCTATTTCTATTGATCAGAAAACAACAAGCAGAAATCCAAGATCAACTGTAGGAACGGTAACAGAAATTTATGACTATTTGCGCCTGTTGTTTGCAAGAGTCGGCAGACCAACATGTCCGGAGCATGGAATAGAAATCAGTTCTCAAACGATTGAACAAATGGTCGACCGCATTTTAGAATATCCAGAAAGAACCCGCTTGCAAATTTTGGCTCCTGTTATTTCCGGAAGAAAAGGTACACATGCAAAGGTGCTTGAGGATATAAAAAAACAAGGATATGTACGAGTTCGCATTGACGGCGATATGTTTGAGATAGGAGAAGAGATTTCTCTAGAAAAGAATAAAAAGCATAGTATTGAAGTGGTAATTGACCGCCTTGTTGTAAAAGAGGGAATTGCAGCAAGGCTGGCTGACTCTTTAGAAGCAGCTTTGCAATTTGGCGAAGGAAAAGTAGTTATTGATATAATTGGACAGGAAGAACTCTTATTTAGCGAACATCATGCTTGTCCTATCTGCGGTTTTTCAATTGGAGAATTAGAGCCACGACTATTTTCCTTTAACAGTCCGTTTGGTGCATGCCCTGACTGTGATGGATTAGGAACCAAGCTAGAGGTAGATGTTGATTTAGTGATTCCCAATTGGGATTTAACATTAAAGGAAAATGCAATTGCGCCTTGGGAATCCATCAGCTCTCAATATTATCCGCAGCTATTAGAAAGTGTTTGCAACCATTACGGAATTGATATGAATATTCCTGTTAAAGATTTGCCGAAAAATCTTTTGGATAAAATTTTATATGGATCTGGAAAAGAAAAAATACATTTTCGCTATGAAAATGATTTTGGTCTGCTGCGAGAAAATGATATTCAATTTGAGGGTGTCTTAAAAAATGTAGAAAGACGCTATAAAGAAACAAGCTCTGAGTACACGCGGGAACAAATGGAAAAGTATATGGCTATACAGCATTGTCCGGCATGTAAAGGCTATCGTCTAAAACGAGAAGCGCTAGCGGTACTTATAAATGGACTGCATATTGGAAAAGTAACGGAAAAATCAATTATCGAAGCAAATGATTTATTTAATAGTCTTGTTTTAACGGAAAAAGAACAGCAAATTGCGCATCTTGTTCTAAAAGAAATCACAGAGCGATTAGGGTTTTTAATCAATGTAGGACTAGATTATCTGACACTAAGCAGAGCGGCAGGGACTCTTTCTGGCGGTGAAGCGCAGAGAATTCGCTTAGCGACCCAAATCGGTTCTCGTTTAACAGGTGTATTGTATATATTGGATGAGCCCTCCATTGGATTGCACCAACGGGACAATGATAAATTAATTGAGACATTAAAGCATATGAGAGATATTGGAAACACTTTAATTGTAGTGGAACATGATGAAGACACGATGATGGAAGCAGATTATTTAATTGATGTTGGCCCAGGAGCAGGAGTCCATGGGGGACAGATTATTTCTGTGGGAACACCGAAACAAGTGATGCGAGACAAAAAATCTATAACGGGACAATATTTGTCAGGCAAAAAATTTATCCCTCTTCCGTTAGAAAGAAAACAAGATGATGGCAGATTTATTGAAATTATTGGCGCAAATGAAAATAACCTAAAAAATATCGATGTTAAGATTCCTTTAGGATTATTTATAGCGGTAACCGGTGTCTCGGGCTCTGGAAAAAGTACGTTAATTAATGAAATTCTTCATAAATCATTGGCGCAGCGATTAAATCGTGCAAAAACCAAACCGGGAGAGCACAAAGAAATCAAAGGAATTGAACATTTGGAAAAGGTAATTGATATTGATCAATCTCCTATAGGGCGGACGCCGCGCTCCAATCCTGCAACATATACAGGTGTGTTTGATGATATCCGCGATGTATTTGCCTCAACGAATGAAGCAAAAGTTCGAGGCTATAAAAAGGGCAGATTCAGCTTTAACGTAAAAGGCGGAAGATGTGAGGCATGCAGAGGAGACGGCATTATTAAAATTGAAATGCATTTTCTTCCTGATGTTTATGTTCCATGTGAAGTTTGCCATGGCAAACGATATAATAGGGAAACGCTTGAGGTGAAATATAAAGGGAAAAATATTTCTGAGATATTAGAGATGACAGCAGAAGATGGAGTTTCTTTTTTCGAAAATATTCCGAAAATCCATCGTAAGCTGCAAACGATTGTGGACGTAGGATTAGGGTATATTCAACTTGGTCAGCCTGCAACTACCCTTTCCGGTGGAGAAGCGCAAAGAGTCAAGCTTGCTTCTGAATTGCATAGAAGATCAACTGGAAAATCTTTTTATATCTTAGATGAACCGACAACTGGGCTTCATGTTGATGATATTTCCAGACTTTTAATTGTATTGCAGCGCCTAGTGGAAAATGGGGATACAGTATTAGTCATTGAGCATAATTTAGATGTTATTAAGACAACAGATTATATTATTGATTTAGGTCCAGAAGGCGGCTCAAATGGCGGGACATTATTGGGGGCCGGTACACCAGAAGAAATAGCCAATTTAAAAGGGTCTTATACTGGCAAGTATTTAAAGCCTATTTTGGAGCGAGATAGTCTTCGGCTGCAGCAGAAAATAGAGGAACTTGAAAAAGTGTAACAATATGTATTTAGCTGAGACGATAAATAATCCATGCTGAAAGGTTAAAGTAAATCTTAACTATATTTGAAGGAGCTATTCATTAGTTGATTTTTTGGCTATTGAAGGGCTCTTTTTTAGATTGCATTAAATTTCTATTGTTGGATTGAAGCGGAAGATGTGAGAAGAGAGCCAGAGGGAGAATCCGCAGGCACAAAGCGGTCTTTCGTTATAATCAACAGATAAGTTAAACAGAGCTTTTTTTTTAAAACTAATTCTGAAAGAGGAAAAGAAAACATACACTACATACGAAGCATATTAATGACTGATGGCCATCAGGAGATTTGCATTTGAAATGAAACTTTGCTGGAACTGATTCGTATGTAAAGAAAGCAGCTTACTGGATAAGTATTCAAAAATATAGGTTAATGTTGAATAGGAGTGAAGGTAGATTAATTCTCGAAATATTTTAGGAAGTTTATGTTATTTTAGTATTTTTGCTGCGGCAATTATTTTTCCTCTTGCTGTATTTTTTGCTAGTGAAGAAAAAGAAGTAAAAAAACATGCAAAAAAATCTTTTCTTTCACATGTACTTTTGCTTTTTCCAATTCCCTTTTTGGTTATGATGATAATGAATCATATGGAAAATACAATTCTTATAGGATCTGTCCTATTGACTATTTGTTTGTATACAGCTGTTGCTATTTGGAACCTTATAAAAGGAATAAAGCTCTTGATTGAAAAATAAATGCATGTTTTCAGAGTTTAGACAAAGTCAAAAATGCAAACTTTCAGGCTGATCGAAAACGGTTGACGCATCAAAGCGCGAAGCCTTGGGAAGAGAGAAGTCACCAAGGCAGGTAATGAGCATCCGAGCAACGAAGAAAGCAAGCGTTTGTCGACAGTCTGACATATTTTATCATCTTTTTCAATGAATAGAATGGGGGAAAATTTAAATGGCAGATGAGAAAAAAAGAATTTTAAGTCTGGTGGAAAATGGAAAACTATCGGTTGATGAAGCATTGGCTTTAATGGAAATGGTAGATCAAGAAGAAAGCAAAAAGGATTTATGGCAAGGGAATTTTGAAGAATCTAAATTTCAAGAGAAGAAAAAGGAAACCGCTTCTTCCTTTAATTTTCAAACTGCCAAAGGCAAGATTTTCGATTTTGTGGATTCTACTATAAAAAAAGTAAAAGAAGTAGATTTGGATTTGAATTTCGGCCATTATGAAGAAGTGGTTCATATCTTTCAATACACGGATATTACTCCAGAAACAATTGATATCGACATTCCAAATGGAGATGTAGAGCTAATACCTTGGGGAAATCAAGAAATACGCATAGAATGTAAGGCGAAAGTTTATCGTGTCGATTCATTAGAAGATGCAAAGCGAGTATTTTTAAAAGAAGTCGATGTGGCAGCAGATAAGGAAAAGCTAGAAGTAAAAGTGCATCATAAATGGATGAAGCTGCAGACAACAATTTATATTCCAAAAGAGGAATATAAAATAGCCAAAATACGTCTTTTTAATGGTCCGATAAAAAGTAATAATCTCCACTCAGATCAAATATATGCTAAAACGGCCAATGGAAAAATTCATTTAACTGCCATTCAGGCTAAAAAGCTGGAGGTAGATGCGGCGAATGGAAGCATCGATATAGAAAAAACTAATGCAACTGCTGTAGACGCAGAAACAATTAATGGAGCGGTACATGTAGATGGTTATTTTGAAAGAGTAGATTTGCAATCTTTTAATGGAGATATAGTTTGTACAAATCATGCAGAGGATTGTGAATATATTGAATTAAAAGGGACAACAGGAAATATGGATGTAAATGTGGTAGAAGGTTTAGCAGTAAATGGACTGCTGAAAACGAATTTTGGGGGATTTAATGTAGAATTAGAGGGTATACAAATAGTAGAAGAAAAAAAAGATGTCCTTCAAAAAACATTGCAATTTCAATCCATTCAATCAGAAGAAAATCGTACGTCAATTAATGCAAATACAAAAACAGGCACAATCAAAATAAAAAAGATTGCAAATCAAGAGGTAGGCTAGAAGGAGAGAATACAAGATGAAAGAGATAAAACGATCGAAAAGCAATAGGAAATTAGCAGGGGTTTTAGGCGGATTGGCAGAACGATTTAATATAAATGCCAATCTGCTGCGGCTAATTTTTATTATTGGAATTATTTCAACAGGATTTTTCCCACTTGCATTAATATATCTTCTGTTAATATATGTATTGCCAAATGAGGTGTAAGACACATGCGTTGGATTGTGAATATTATTATAAATGCTATATTTTTTATGGCCTTAGCGGGTTTATTTCGTGATTCTTTTTATTTATCGGGGATAGGTGCTGCACTAGGTGCAAGCATCATCCTTTCTTTATTGAATGTAATTGTTAAGCCAATATTAGTGCTGTTGACATTGCCGGTAACAGTTCTTTCTTTAGGTTTATTTTTATTTATCATTAATGCAATTACATTATCGCTGACTGCTCAATTAATGGGAGATAGTTTTGACATTTCTAGTTTTGGAATGAGCATCTTTTTCAGTATTCTCTTGTCGTTATTTAATCTTATTATTCAAAATACAGCATTGGGAAGAAGAAAAGAATAAGTTTCTTTTATACATACATAAAGAATCAAGCATCTGCCAAATGGCAGATGCTTGATTCTTTTGTTTTGCTAGTGGAGGAAGTTCAAGAACTTCGGCTATTTTCGACATGGAATCTAGCATAAATTTGGCGAATAATGCTAAAATAAAGTGAAAGTTTAAAAGAACTACAAAATAGTGTATGAGGATAAACAGCATTGAACCTTTTAAAGGAGGAGCTTTAGTGGCAAAAGTATTGATAAAAGAAGTGATGAAGGAATTTGATTTAGAATTAATAAGCGGTGAAGAAGGAATAAATAGGCCGATTACCGTAAGTGATATATCCCGTCCTGGTTTAGAAATGGCTGGTTACTTTGATTATTATCCAGCAGAGCGAGTGCAATTATTAGGGAAAACAGAACTCACATTTGTAAATAAATTAAGTGATGAAGAAAAAGCATCCAGACTAGGAAGGCTTTGCAGTGATATTACTCCTGGAATTATTGTAACAAGAAATAAAGAAGTGCCGGCAGAATTAATTGCAGCTTCTAATCAGAATGCTGTGCCAATCATGCGCTCTAAACAAAAGACATCATTATTTTCTAGTCGTTTGACAAATTTTCTTGAAAAAAAACTTGCCCCGACAACGGCTGTTCATGGAGTTCTTGTGGATATATATGGTGTTGGCGTATTAATTACAGGAAAAAGCGGGGTAGGAAAAAGCGAAACGGCGTTGGAATTAGTAAAACGAGGACACCGTTTAGTGGCAGATGACTGTGTAGAAATTCGCCAAGAAGATGAAAATACGATTGTCGGAAGTTCGCCGGAATTGATTGAGCATTTATTAGAGATTCGTGGACTAGGCATTATTAATGTGATGACATTATTTGGAGCAGGAGCTGTGAGAAGCTATAAAAAAATATCCATGGTAATGTCTTTGGAGCTTTGGGAGCAAAATAAACAATATGACCGTTTAGGCTTAGATGAAGAAAAAATGAAAATTATTGATACGGATGTAACAAAAATAACGATTCCAGTTCGGCCTGGACGAAATTTAGCCGTTATTATTGAAGTAGCTGCTATGAATTTCCGCTTAAAAAGAATGGGTGTAAATGCAGCTGAGCAATTTACAAGCAAATTGGCGAATGTGATTTCGGATGATAATGGCAAGTAATTAAAGTGTATAATTTTGTAGTTGAGGGATGAGAGATAATTAAAGGAGGAAATAAATTGGGAGAGATTCAGCCAATAGATCCTATTGCTTTTTCTTTAGGCGGACTTGATGTCAGATGGTATGGGATTATTATCGGAACAGGATTGGTTTTGGCTCTTATTTTAGCCATTAGAGAAGGAAATAGGAGAGGATTGCGTAATGATGATTTCCCGGATTTAATGCTTTGGGCTATTCCCATTGCCATTATTTCTGCAAGAATTTATTATGTAATTTTTGAGTGGGAGTATTATAGCAACAATCTGAGCGATATTCCAAAAATATGGCATGGAGGCATAGCGATACATGGTGCATTAATTGGATCGGTTATTACCACATACATATTTACGAAGAAGAAAAATATTTCCTTTTGGAAATTGGTAGATATAGCTGCACCAAGCTTAATATTAGGGCAAGCGATTGGACGATGGGGAAACTTTATGAACCAGGAAGCGCATGGGGGCGAAGTGAGCCGTGCTTTTCTGGAAAATTTGCATTTGCCTGAGTTTATTATCAATCAAATGTATATAGGCGGTGTATATTATCATCCAACCTTTTTATATGAGTCAATTTGGAATTTGGTAGGTTTTGTTTTATTGCTTTTATTGCGCAAAGTTAATCTTCGTTCCGGAGAAATATTTTTGTCCTATGTTATCTGGTATTCCATTGGGAGATTCTTTATTGAAGGAATGAGAACGGACAGCTTAATGATCGGGGATTTAAGAATGGCACAATTAATATCCCTTGGGCTGATAGTAGCTGCTGTTATCACCATTGTTTATAGAAGAAAAGCAGGACTTGCTAGCAAGCACTATTTAGATTAACCATTACATATATAAATGGACAGAAGGGAAAGCATAAATTGTGAGTAAAAAGATAAATGCGATACTTTTTGATTTAGATGGAACCCTTATCAATACAAATGAATTAATCATCTCTTCTTTTTTGCATACGTTAGAGAAATATTATCCAAGCCGGTATAAAAGAGAGGATGTATTGCCATTTATGGGCCCTTCTCTTAAGGAGACATTTGAATCTCTAGACGCAGAAAAAGCGGAAGAGATGATTAAAGTCTATCGGGAATATAATTTAGCCAATCATGATCAAATTGTTACTATTTTTGATGGCGTGTATGAAACAGTAAAAGAATTAAAAAATCGTGGATTTAAACTTGCCATTGTCACAACCAAGTTATCGGATGTGGTAGCGATGGGATTAAAATTAACTAAATTAGATCAATTTTTTGAAGTGATTGTTGCAATGGATCATGTTAAAACGCCTAAACCAGATCCAGAGCCGGTTTTATTAGCATTAGAAAAATTGGGCGCTAAACCAGAAGAAGCAATAATGGTTGGCGATAATCATCACGATATTTTGGCTGGGAAAAATGCCGGAACAATGACAGCAGGCGTTGCTTGGTCATTAAAAGGAAAGCAGCATTTAGCAGAATATAAGCCAGATTATATTTTCGATCATATGGAGGAATTGCTTGATATTAAAGAAGTGAAAACAAGATGAGAAAAACAACACGTTATCCTGTGAGTGGAGCCAACTCACTATGGCATGTGTATAAAACGGTTCCTTTTATAAAAGTAATAAAAAATTTTATAGTCATTCAACTGGCAAGATATACTCCTTTTCTTACATGCAAAAATTGGATGTATCGAACCTTTTTGCGAATGAATATTGGGGAACAAACATCATTCGCTTTAATGGTGATGCTTGACATTATGTACCCTGAAAAAATAAAAGTGGGGAAAAATACTGTAATTGGCTATAATACAACGATTCTTGCACATGAATATTTGATAGATGAATACAGAATCGGAAAAATTAAAATTGGGAATGAAGTAATGATTGGCGCAAATTCTACGATTTTGCCTGGAGTAACAATCGGAGATGGAGCAATTGTTTCAGCAGGCACACTTGTGCATAAGGATGTGCCTGCTGGAAGTTTTGTTGGCGGAAATCCAATGCAGATTATTTATACAGCAGAAGAAATGAAAGAACGAAAAAAGAAAGAGGCTGTCTATATTGTAGAATAATAAAAGAGGCGACTATTAAAGGAAACCTGTTCTAAAAAGGATGCTAAACACTTAGAAGTTGTTGCCATCGAGTAAGGTTCCCTTTAAGCAGTCGTTTTTTTTAGTTTTTATTTTTTAATTCTTCTGACATCAGTTGTTAAAATGGAAGGTGTTTTTTTAAAACAGAAAAATATAGAAGAAAGAGGCTTCAGCATACGGAATGCAAGAAAGACTAAGGGTGCCGTAGGAGCGTATGCGACGAGGAGGCTCAGGCATCGCCCACGGAAAGCGAAGTGTATTTCTTAAAGCAACAATCTTCTAGAAAATAGTCAAATGGAAAAAGCAGACGGAGCCAGCGCCGCTTGGTTTTTTCTGTGAGGAATTGGAATATTTAACTGATGTAAAAAGTTGAGAATACTATTTTTTGAGTTCAGAATTATGGAAAAATATAAAAAGGTTTTGTATTTTTTTCTTGACCTCTTATCAGAGGAGGAGTAAACTACAAATAACTCTTTAATTTGTTAGTATATTAGCGAACTAAAGTATTCGGAATATTCGACAAGAGGTGTAATCATGAGCAGCTTATTTATGTTTGAAAAGCCATTAGGCATGAGAGATACATTGCCAGAAACATATGAAACAAAAAATAAAGTGAAAAGAAAAATGGAGACAGATATCAAAAAATGGGGATATCAATTTATTGAAACGCCTACATTGGAATATTATGAAACAGTTGGCACGGCATCTGCCATTTTAGATCAACAGTTATTTAAATTATTAGATCAACAAGGGCATACGCTTGTACTTCGTCCAGATATGACAGCACCTATTGCACGTGTAGCTGCATCTAAATTATTGACGGAACAATTGCCGCTGCGATTAGCTTATAATGCTTCTGTATTTCGTGCACAGCAAAGAGAAGGTGGACGTCCCGCTGAATTTGAACAAATTGGCGTAGAATATATTGGAGATAAAACGATTAGTGCAGATGGAGAAGGAATTGCTTTAATGATTTCTTCTTTAAAAGAAACTGGTTTGAAAAGCTTTCAATTATCCATTGGTCATATTGGATTTGTGCAAACCTTCTTTTTGCAAATCTTAGGGACAAAAGATCGTGCAGATGCTTTGACTAAGTATCTATATGAAAAAAACTATGTTGGTTATCGCCAACATGTTGATAAGCTATCGTTATCAAGCATTGATAAGCAAAGGCTGCACCAATTTTTAAAATTAAGAGGCGGAAAAGAAGTTATTCAGTTAGCTTACGATTTAATTGAAAATAATAAAGGGAAAAATGCGATAGATGAATTAAAGCAGCTGTGGGAAATTCTTGAGGACTATGAAGAAACAGGCAGAGTAAAACTGGATTTAACATTAGTTAGCCATATGAGCTACTATACAGGAATTTTATATGAGGTATATGCAGAAGGAGTAGGTTTCCCAATTGGGAGTGGAGGAAGATATGATCTTTTGCTCGAGAAATTTGGGAAATCAACTGGGGCAACAGGTTTTGCTATTCGTATGGACCATTTACTGGAAGCTCTTGGAGAGATAGAAAAAACAAAAGATATTCATTGCATTTTATTCAGTGGAGACCGCAGAAAAGAAGCTTTTGAACTGGCAAAAGAAAAACGAGCATCAGGCATTAAAGTGATTACACAAGATATTAATGGCGTTGACAATGTGGATGCATGTACAAAGCAATATAGTGAAATATCGTTATTAGTAGGAAAAGCGGGAATGGAGGTTGTCAAATGAGTGATATTTTAACAATTGCCATGCCAAAGGGAAGGATTTTTGAGGAAGCATCAGACTTATTGCGTGAAGCAGGCTTTGATTTGCCGCCAGAGTTCGATGATTCAAGAAAGTTGATTATTGATGTTCCAGAGGAGAGTTTCCGCTTTATTTTGGCTAAACCAATGGATGTTCCTACATATGTGGAGCATGGTGTAGCAGATTTGGGGATAGCTGGAAAAGATGTAATGCTAGAGGAAGAGCGGGATGTTTATGAACTTTTAGATTTAAATATTAGTGCATGCTATCTTGCTGTAGCAGGTCTGCCGGATACAAAGCTGAATGAAATTGCCCCTCGAGTTGCAACTAAATATCCCAATGTTGCAGCAGCCTATTTCAGAGAGCAGGGATCGCAGGTAGAAATCATTAAGCTAAATGGATCAATTGAACTTGCGCCGATTATTGGTTTGTCAGATAGAATTGTCGATATTGTTTCAACAGGCAAAACACTTGTAGAAAATGGGTTAATTGAATATGAACGCATTGTAGACATTACGTCCCGTCTAATTGTTAATCCAGCAAGCTATCGAATGAAGGATGAACGGATTAGCGATTTGGTGGAACGCTTAAATCATGTGGTAAAAGGCAATGCCATAACAAAATAATATAAAGAGGAAAGGAGGAATTATCGTGAAGATTGTTTATGGTGGAGAAACAGTTAATATCAAGCGTTCTGTAGATTCAGGAACAGAGGAGCAGCGCAGAATTGTCAAAGAGATTATTGAAAATGTCCGGGTAAAGGGAGATCTTGCTTTACAGGAGTATACACAAAAATTTGACCGGACAGAGATTGCCGATTTTTTTGTAACAGAGCAAGAAATTGAAGAAGCGTATAGCGATATAGAAGAGGACATGGTTGCTATTATAAAAGAAGCAGCAGAAAATATCCGCAGCTATCATCAAAATCAGCTGAAGACATCTTGGATGGTACCAAAAGAAAATGGATCTATTCTTGGGCAGAAGATAACACCATTAGATTCTGTGGGAGTATATGTGCCGGGGGGAACAGCGGCATATCCTTCTTCTGTTTTAATGAATGTAATGCCAGCACATGTTGCCGGTGTAAAGCGAATTGTAATGGTATCCCCGCCGGGAGAAAATGGCAAAATTCCAAGTGCTGTTTTAGTTGCTGCACATATTGCAGGAGTGAAAGAAATATATAAAGTTGGTGGAGCACAAGGAGTTGCCGCACTCGCATACGGTACAAAAACAATTGCGCCTGTAGATAAAATTGTTGGACCAGGGAATATTTATGTAGCGCTTGCTAAACGAGAAGTATTTGGCGATGTTGATATTGATATGATTGCAGGACCAAGTGAAATTGCCATTTTAGCAGATGATACAGCAAAAGCAAAAGAAGTGGCAGCAGATTTATTATCCCAAGCAGAACATGATGCAAGAGCAAGTGCTGTATTAGTGACTACATCAGAAAATCTTGCTGTTGCTGTGGCAAAAGAGGTAGAACAGCAGCTAATCGGTTTGCCTCGCAAAGAAATTGCCCAGAAGTCTATTGAGGATTTTGGTTTGATTCTTATTAAAGAAACAATGGAAGAGGCTGTAGCAGCAATCAATGAATTAGCGCCAGAGCATTTAGAAATTATTACAGAAAATGCTTTTGAACAAATTGGTGCAATCCGTCATGCAGGTGCCATTTTTATAGGCCGCTATAGTTCAGAACCAGTTGGAGATTACTTTGCAGGAACTAATCATGTTCTTCCGACAAATGGAACAGCAAGATTTTCAAGCCCGTTAAATGTGGAGGATTTTCAAAAAAAATCAAGCATCATTTATTACAGCAAAAATGCTTTTGATGAAAATGCAGAAAAAATTGCTGCTTTTGCACGATTAGAAGGCTTGGAGGCACATGCAAGAGCGATTGAATCACGATATAAATAAGGGATGTTTTTGGAGGGATTTAGAATGGGAAGAACGGCTGCTATAAACAGAAAAACAGGTGAAACAAATATTCAGCTATCATTTAATATTGACGGAGAAGGCATTTCAGAAATCGATACAGGTGTTCCATTTATGAATCATATGCTTGATCTTTTTACAAAGCATGGTCAATTTAATTTAACGGTACAGGCAAATGGCGATATTGAAGTAGATGATCATCATACAACAGAGGATATTGGAATTTGTCTTGGCCAAGCCTTGCAGGATGCTGTTGGCGATAAAAAAGGCATTAAAAGATATGGAAACTGTTTTGTGCCAATGGATGAAACATTAGCGCAAGTAGTGGTAGATTTGAGCAATCGTCCTCATTTAGAATTTCGCGCAGAATTCCCAAGCCAAAAAGTGGGAACCTTTGATACAGAATTAGTGCATGAGTTTTTATGGAAGTTTGCTCTAGAAGCAAGAATGAATTTGCATGTTATTTTGCATTATGGAAGCAATACCCACCATATGATTGAAGCGATTTTCAAAGCGATGGCAAGAGCTCTTGATGAAGCAACAACTGTTGACCCAAGAATCAAAGGGGTGCCTTCTACGAAAGGAATGCTGTAATATGCTGGGGATTATTGACTATGGAATGGGGAATTTATTTAGTGTCAGCAAGGCGCTTGAACGCTTAGATGTTCCTTATTTTATTTCAGATGACAAGAAAAAATTAATGGAAGCTGATGCGCTAATTCTTCCAGGAGTAGGTGCATTTAAAGATGCAATGAGCTGTTTAAATGATACCGGACTAGCTGCTATGATTCATTCCTATGTAGAAAGCGAGCGTCCTCTTTTAGGCATTTGTCTTGGCATGCAGCTTCTATTTGAAGAAAGCGAAGAACATGGGCTTACACAAGGATTGAATTTACTTCCGGGAAGAGTTGTCCGTTTTTCAGGAAGAACGGCTGAGGGAAAAGCTTATAAGGTTCCGCATATGGGATGGAATCTATTGTCTTTTCAAAAGGATGGGGCATTAACAGAAAACTTGCAGGATAACTATGCTTATTTTGTCCACTCTTATTATGCAAAAACAGAAGAAGACGTGATAATTGCAAAAAGCATCTATGATAAAGAGGTACCTGCTGTTGTCGGAAAAGGAAATGTGTATGGGATGCAATTTCATCCAGAAAAGAGCAGTAAGCTAGGCATGCAATTATTAAATAATTTTACACAGCTGATAAAGAAAGGATGAAACAAATGAGTTTTACAGTATATCCTGCAATTGATATGCGCGGCGGGAAATGTGTACGCCTTTTGCAAGGAGACTATAATAAAGAAACGGTTTATGGAGATTCTCCTTTCGAAATGGCAAAAAATTTCGCTGAGCAAGGCAGCAAATGGATACATATGGTAGACCTGGATGGAGCAAAAGATGGAAAAAGAGTAAATGATTCTTTTGTTATTGATGCAGCCCAAAAATTAGGTGTTAATGTGCAAATTGGTGGGGGCATACGTACAGAAGGAGATATTGTGCATTATTTAGATAAGGGAATAGCACGCGTAATTATTGGAAGCATTGCTGTGTCTAATCCAGAATTTGCAATTGAAATGATTCGCAAATATGGCGCGAAAATAGCGGTAGGCATAGATGCTAAAAATGGCTTTGTGGCTACACATGGATGGGTCACGACATCAGAAGCGAGAGCAGTTGATTTAGGAAAAAGATTTGCGGATGCAGGAGCGGAAACATTTATTTTTACCGATATAGCAACAGATGGCATGCTTAGCGGTCCGAATCTTCAGGCAGTAAAAGAAATGGCGGTTGAAACAGGCAAAGAAGTTATTGCTTCAGGTGGCGTCAGCCAATTAGAGGATCTAAGAGCATTACAGAAATTAAGCGATGCTGGTGTCCGCGGAGCCATTGTGGGAAAAGCGCTGTATGAAGGAAGATTTTCTGTACAAGAAGCGTTAGAGGTGAATAGTTCATGTTAACGAAAAGGATAGTTCCATGCTTAGATGTAAAGGATGGCCGTGTTGTTAAGGGAGTGCAGTTTGTTCAATTAAGAGATGCTGGCGATCCAGTGGAACTGGCAAGATTTTATGATGAACAGGGCGCAGATGAGCTCGTATTTTTAGATATTTCCGCATCCCATGAGGGAAGAAAAACAATGGTGGATGTAGTGAAAGAAGTAGCATCTGAACTGGCCATTCCTTTTACAGTTGGCGGCGGCATCAATACATTGGAGGATATGAAAAAGATTCTTCGTGCAGGTGCTGATAAAGTATCATTAAATACTGCGGCGGTAACGAATCCAAATTTGATTGCAGAAGGTGCTAATTTTTTTGGATCTCAATGTATAGTAGTAGCAATTGATGCCAAATTTGATCTGGAAATAAATACTTGGCGCGTTTATACACATGGAGGCAGAAAAGCGACAGACAAGGACGTTATTTCTTGGGCGAAGGAAGCGGTCAGCTTAGGTGCTGGTGAAATTCTTTTAACAAGCATGGACTCAGATGGTGAAAAAAAGGGATTTGATTTAGCTTTAACAAAAGCGGTAAGTGAAGCAGTTACTGTACCCGTTATTGCATCTGGGGGTGCAGGAAATGCAGAACATTTTGCAGATGTTTTCAAAGAAGGAAAAGCAGATGCCGCACTGGCTGCATCAATTTTTCATTATAAAGAAACATCCGTGCATGAAGTAAAGGAATATTTGAAAGAAAGAGGAGTGCTTGTTAGATGAATATAGAAGAATTGGCATTTGACGATAAAGGGCTTATCCCAGCAATCGTTCAAGATGCTGCGACAAAAGAAGTATTAACATTAGCATATATGAATAAAGAATCCTTAGAAAAATCGCTGGAAACAGGGGAAACTTGGTTCTTCAGCAGATCAAGACAAGAGTTATGGCACAAAGGAGCGACTAGTGGGAACACACAAAAAATTGCAGAAATCAAATTTGACTGTGATGCAGATGCTTTAGTTGTATTGGTAAATCCTGCGGGAGCAGCTTGTCATAATGGCACAGTCAGCTGCTTTGTAGAAAGCTTGTATCAAAATAATGCAGAAAAAAGCCAAGCATTTGATGCTGCTCCATACCAAATTTTATATAATTTAGAGCAAGTCATTAAAGAAAGAGAATCCAATCGTCCAGAAGGTGCTTATACCACTTATTTATTTGAAAAAGGCGTCGATAAAATCCTTAAAAAGGTAGGAGAAGAGGCCGCAGAAGTAATTATTGCAGCAAAAAATCGCGATGCAGAAGAGTTAAAATGGGAAGCGGCAGATCTTTTATATCATTTGCTTGTATTATTAAGAGAACAGAAGCTGCCTTTTGCAGAAATTTTAACAGTATTAGAAAAACGCCATCAAGAAAAAGGATAAACGAAAAAAAGAGTCTCCCTTAAGTTGCTTTAAGCTTTTTGAGAGGAGGCTCTTTTTGCTGTAGATTGAAAGAAGCGGTTTTCTGCAATCTTGAAATGAATTTTATTCACTCCTTTTAAAATAAGATGAAACTTCCAATAATGCTTCTTCTCCGAAAGCTTTATCATATGGTATACTACATTAGTTAAAGTTTATTTATTACGTTATGTCCAAAGAGGGACTTTCATTATATTGGAGGATTTTATGAATAAAAACTCAAAAATTTTACAACCGATGGGTAAAATTATTACATTTAATCCTACAGGCGAATATTATTTTTCAAAAGGTATTAAAGCATATCATCGCAGAGATTATTATAAATCATTAAAGTATTTGCAAAGAGCACAAGCATTGGAGCCGGGGGAGCCGATGATTTTATGCCAGCTTGCTGTTGTGTATGCAGATACTGGAGAATACCAAAAATCAAACGAGCTTCTTCATCTTATTATTGAAGAGTTGGATGAAGAGATGGTGGAATGTTATTATTTCCTTGCAAATAATTATGCGCATTTAGGATTTTTTAAGGATGCATATTATCATGCAAATCTTTATTTGAAATTAGATCCGGACGGAGATTTTGTAGAGGATACAGAAGACCTCTTAGAAGTGTTGACGCTGGAGTCTGATAATTTGCATGAGGATGATGGGTATGAAGAAGATTTAATCACTAGACAGGAAGAAGCAAGAGAGTTGCTAGAGTCTGGACACTTTCCAAAAGCTGTTGAAGTATTAAATAAGGTAATAGGCGACTATCCTGAATATTGGTCAGCTTACAACAATCTTGCATTAGCTTATTTTTACCTTGGGGATGTAAAAAAAGCCAGCAGTATTCTCGATGAAGTGCTGGAAAAAAACATGGGGAATTTGCATGCATTATGCAATAAGCTAGTATTTGCTTTTTATGAAAATGAACAGCAAAATGTACAGCAATTAACGGCAATGCTGAAAAAAATCAATCCGATATCTATTGATCATCAATATAAGCTTGGTACAACCTTTGCATTAGTAGGAGAATATGGGCAAGCTTTCTTTTGGCTGCGCAGGCTCTACAAACAGGGGTTTTCAGGGGATGCTTCATTTCACTATTGGTTATCTTATGCTGCATTTTTTACGGGACGAGAGAGCTTTGCGGCATCCATTTGGGAAAAGGTTCTGCAAGAAAATCCGGATAAAAAGGGACATGAACCATGGAGTAAAATCGGAAATAGTGTAAATGGGCTGGAAAACGATGCAACTTCTATACGCAATCGATTAGAAAGCGATCAATTGGAAGAAAGATTATTTGCTTGGTTTTTAATTAGTCTCTCCTCTGAAAAAGACAACATTCTTTCCTCTATCAAAATGTTAGAGCAAAAAGATTTATCGCCACTAGAGGAACAGTATTTTTCCTATGTTAAAACAGGAATCCCGATGGAAGATGCGGCTCTTGAGCATGCACATAATACAGCATTATTAATCTATAAAAAAAATCACCCGATTGGAGCGACGGAGGCAGTGCTATATTTAATGTGGTTTTCTGCTTTTATTCAGTTGCAAAGAAATGGTGTGTCCATGAAAAATAATCTTGCTTTTGCTGCTGCAATGGAATATATATGGCAGAAGTGCAAAAAAGAAAAATTTTCACAACAGGAAGCTGCAGCCTATTATGGACTTTCTACTTCAACATTGCAAAAATACGTGAAATTAGTAAGCGATCATTTAAATTGATTAAGCGGTTTATCGCTATTGCATGGGCAGCAATCCCCCAACTGATTGAAGTTTAGCTTTCTGCTGGAATAGTCTATCTAAGTGAGCAGATTTTTGGACTATTGGTAGTGGGTTTTATAGGATAGTAATAGATCGTTGTACTTATAGAGGAAAACTGGCGCAGACATTAGAAGATATTTTTGGAGCGAAATAGAATGTTCATATATGAACCATACTATAAGTGATGATGCAAAGGAAATATGCTTGATAAAATAATATAGAGGCTGAGGATTCTAGAGGGAAATGGGCCTTGAATTTTAGTCAATGGCTTGTGAGATAATTTCAGAAAATGATTTATCCATAAGGCCCGCTAATAAACTTATTAAAAGGAGGAGAATAGCATGACAGATGAAAAAATTTATGACGTTATCATTATTGGTGCAGGTCCTGCAGGGATGACAGCAGCGGTTTATACTTCCCGCGCCAATTTATCAACGCTGATGATTGAAAGAGGTATACCTGGCGGACAAATGGCCAACACAGAGGATGTCGAAAATTTCCCGGGTTTTGAAAGTATTTTAGGTCCAGATTTATCGAATAAAATGTTTAACCATGCGAAGAAATTTGGGGCAGAATATGCATATGGCGATATTAAGGAAGTTATAGACGGCGAAGAATTTAAAACAGTAAAAGCCGGTTCGAAAGAGTATAAAGCGAGAGCTGTTATTCTGTCAACAGGAGCGGAATATAAAAAGGTGGGCGTGCCAGGCGAAAAAGAACTTGGAGGCCGCGGTGTATCATACTGTGCTGTTTGTGATGGGGCATTCTTTAAAAATAAACGTCTATTTGTAATTGGTGGAGGAGATTCAGCGGTCGAAGAAGGTGTATATTTAACTAGATTTGCATCGCAAGTTACAATTGTCCATCGCCGTGATGAATTGCGTGCCCAAAAAATTCTGCAGCAAAGAGCATTTGACAATGAGAAAGTCGATTTCATTTGGAACCATACTATTAAATCCATTAATGAAAAAGACGGAAAAGTTGGCAGTGTAACACTAGTTTCTACGGTAGATGATACTGAACAGCAATTGGATGCAGATGGAGTATTTATTTATATCGGCATGGTTCCTTTATCCAAGCCTTTTGAAAATTTAGGTGTTACGAATGAAAATGGTTATATTGAAACAAATGATCGAATGGAAACAAAAGTTCCCGGCATTTTTGCAGCAGGGGATATTCGCGAAAAATCTCTGCGCCAAATTGTCACGGCTACAGGTGATGGAAGCATTGCAGCACAAAGCGCTCAACATTATGTAGAAGAGTTGCTAGAGTCTTTAAAAGAAAAAACGAAATAATAGCAAAAAAGAGGGAGCATTAAAAAAGTGTCACCCTCTTTTAATTGTGCTGTAATAAAAGTGAAATATAATTTGGGTAATATAAAAGTAGAATTAACCCCCCTTTTTAAGATATATATTTTTTTGCATAAGCATTATCGCTTATGCCTTTTTTATGTTCCATAGGATAGAGGCACTGAAAGTCAAAATTCAATTATTTTTCTTCTTTCATTTATTCGGCATTAATGGGATTTTGACCCCCACCTAAGAGATAATGAGAAGAAACGAGAAATCTAGGTGGGAAGAAACCTGCTGAGTAAAAGTCCGATTGGTTCAACTAACAATCAGTGGGGGAGATGTGGAAAATCCCCGCTAATTGTTAGTTTCACTTTATAGAAAGCTTACTTATTTGTCCCTCTTCTATGGATATCTTGGCAAGTAGAAATCAGCCAAAAGTAAATAGAAAGGGCATTTTATTGTGGCGCTGTTACATTAATAGTATAATAAAAGGAATGGAGTGTGTTTGCTTACATAAGTTACTTACAAAAGTTTGAGGTGAGTGAAGTGCAGCGAGTGACAAATTGTTTATTATTAAAGGATGATAAAGTACTTTTATTGCAAAAACCTAGACGCGGCTGGTGGGTCGCCCCTGGAGGAAAAATGGAGCCAGGAGAATCTGTAAAGGACTCATGCATTCGTGAATTCAGAGAAGAAACCGGGATTTATTTGAAAAATCCGAATATCAAAGGAATATTTACTTTTATTATAAAAGATGGCGATAAGATTGTATCCGAATGGATGATGTTTACCTTTTTTTCTACCAATTCTGATGGCGTTCATGTGGAGGAATCAGAAGAAGGGAAAATTGTATGGCATAATTTAGAAGATGTGAAAAATTTGCCAATGGCAGAAGGCGACTATCATATTTTAGACTATATGATCCATGGCAATGGGCTTATCTATGGAACTTTTACGTATACGCCTGATTTTAAATTGATTAGTTATCGATTAGATCCAAGCTGAATTTATAGGGGGAATAAACATGAGTGCGAGTGGAGTAAATGAAACGCAACTTGTCATTATTACAGGAATGTCTGGTGCTGGGAAAACAGTCGCGATACAAAGCTTTGAAGATTTGGGCTTTTTTTGTGTCGATAATTTGCCGCCAACTCTTTTGCCAAAATTTCTAGAACTTATGAAGGAATCTAAGAATAAGATGAATAAGGTCGCATTAGTGATGGATTTAAGGGGAAGAGAATTTTTTGACCACTTATTTAGTGCGCTTGATGAAATGGCAAAATCATGGGCGGCACCTCGTGTGCTATTTTTAGATGCAGAGGACGGAACCCTTGTAAGAAGATATAAAGAAACAAGAAGATCTCATCCTCTCGCACCATCTGGCCTCCCTTTAGAAGGCATTAAGTTAGAACGTGAATTATTAGAAGAGTTAAAAGGCCGGGCTCAAATCATTTATAATACATCACAAAGTTCTCCGAGGGAATTGAGAGAAAAAATTTTAAAGGAATTCTCTGGCACTAAAGAGACTATCTTTACGGTAAATGTTATGAGCTTTGGATTCAAACATGGTATTCCAATTGATGCAGATTTAGTATTTGATGTACGCTTTTTACCAAATCCTCATTACGTTGAGCATATGCGCCCAAAAACGGGGCTTGATGTGGAAGTATCAAGCTATGTATTAAAATGGACGGAAACAAATCAATTTCTTGAGAAGGTAATTGATTTATTGACGTTTATGCTTCCGCATTATAAAAAAGAAGGAAAATCTCAGCTAGTTGTTGCGATAGGATGTACAGGTGGACAGCACCGTTCAGTTGCTTTATCAGAATACATTGGACATCATTTCGAGCAAGATTATCATGTAGCAATAACTCATCGTGATATGAAGAGGAGAAAGGATTAATATACATGAGTGAAAATGAGCAGCCTAGAATAGTAATTATCGGTGGCGGTACAGGTTTATCTGTTTTGCTGAGGGGATTAAAAAAATATCCGGTCGATATTACAGCAATTGTAACGGTTGCTGATGATGGAGGCAGTTCGGGAAGATTAAGAGATGATCTTGATATCCCAGCGCCTGGTGATGTAAGAAATGTACTGGCCGCGTTATCTGACGTGGAGCCTTTAGTGGAAGAGATGTTTCAGCATCGATTTTCAAACAGCAAAGATTTAGATGGCCATTCCTTAGGGAATTTGATTCTGGCCGCGATGACTTCTATCACTGGGAATTTTACGTATGCTATACAAGAGATGAGCAAAGTATTAAATGTACGCGGGAAAGTATTGCCAGCAACGAATCATAGCGTTGTATTAAATGCTTTAATGGAGGATGGCACAATTATCACGGGCGAGTCTAGAATCCCACAGAGCAATAAGAAAATTCAAGAAGTATTTTTGACCCCGAAAGATTCAACGCCATTGCCGGAAGCCTTGCAAGCGATACGCCATGCCGATTTGATTGTTATTGGACCTGGCAGTTTATACACAAGTATTTTGCCTAATTTGATTGTGCCGGAAATTGCAGAGGAAATATTAAAAGCAGAGGCCAAAAAAATATATATATGCAATATTATGACACAAGCGGGTGAAACATTAGATTATTCTGCAAGTGACCATGTAAAGGCAATTTATAGACATATGAAGGCTCCTTTTCTTGATACCATTCTTGTAAATAAAGAAAATATCCCGAAAAGTGTGCAGCAAAGATATAATGAAGAAAAAGCAAAACCAGTATTTTTTGATACAGAGCAGTTAGAATATCTTGGATTAAAGGTGATTGCAGGAGATATTATTAGCTTGGATGAAGGAGTAATACGCCATAATACAAGGGAAGTGGCAAAAATACTCCATTCTCTTTTAGATGCTGATGCTATAGATGACTAAGAATAGAAACCAGAATTTGTAGTCTATTGATTAATGGAAATACAGTTTATAATAAAAATACAGGAATGAGTTTAAAACCTGAAAATAAAAAGAGGAGTATGGTAGGTGCTTCTCTTTCAATAATTTTGAACGCTATATTAATAATCTATGTGGATTACATAATATTGCGTTTTTTAATGGAGGTGAAGGAAATGTCTTTCGCTTCAGAGACAAAAAAGGAACTAACTACAATTGAAGTCAAAAATTGCTGCGGAAAAGCAGAGTTATCGGCGTTGATTCAAATGAATGGCACTTTATCTTTTTCCAATCAAAAATTAATAGTTGATATCCAAACAGAAAATGCTGCCATTGCGAGGAGAATTTATACACTAATAAAAAAATATTTTGAAATTCCAGTAGAGCTTCTTGTGCGAAAAAAAATGCGGCTAAAGAAGAATAATGTTTATATTGTCAGACTTTCGACTAAAGCAAAGGAAATACTGGAAGAATTAAAAATATTAACAGAAGGTTTTATGTTTACACATGAAATAGCAGAAGATCTTATAAAGAAAAAGTGTTGTAAACGCTCCTATTTAAGGGGAGCATTTTTAGCTGGCGGGTCTGTTAATAATCCTGAGACCTCTTCTTATCATTTGGAAATCTTCTCATTATATAAAGAGCATATTGATGCATTATGCAATTTAATGAACACATTTGATTTAAACAGCAAAACATTAGAAAGAAAAAAAGGATTTATTACTTATTTAAAAGAAGCAGAAAAAATTACAGAGTTTTTAAACATTATCGGCGCTCACGGTGCGCTTCTTCGTTTTGAAGATATACGGATTGTACGTGATATGAGAAACTCTGTTAATAGGCTAGTGAATTGCGAAACTGCCAATTTAAATAAAACAATCGGAGCTGCATTAAGGCAAGTTGAAAACATCCGGTTTATAGATAAAACAGTTGGTTTGCAAATATTGCCGGAAAAACTTCGTGAAATTGCTGAACTACGTGTAGCATATCAGGATGTTACATTAAAGGAACTAGGAGAAATGGTAACATCAGGAAATATAAGCAAGTCTGGCATTAATCATCGTCTCAGAAAAATTGATGAAATTGCTGAAGCCTTACGAAGAGGAGAAAGCGTTATTTAACTTTTTGTATGAAATGGGATATACAATATACTCTATATTGGTGGACCAGTCCTTCCTGAATTTTGTGTTAAGAGAAAAAATCTAGGAGAGATTGGTCCATAAAAATTATGGCGGAAGAAAAACTCTAAATAAGAAAATGTTTTCTCGAGACGTTTTCATTTTTTTGGCAAAGAAAATTTTGTTTAGCTATAATTAAGACAGTTTGCATATTAATAGATGATGTTTTATGGGATAACTTGTATAATATAAAGTAAGGTTAAATTTCGGAAGGGGCTGTAGAAAATGGTAGAAAAAGAAATAGTGGTTACCTTAAAAACAGGTTTGCAAGCTCGACCAGCGGCGATATTTGTACAAGAAGCATCAAATTATTTATCTGAAGTATTTATAGAAAAGGATGGAAGAAAAGTAAATGCTAAAAGTATAATGGGGATTATGGGATTGGCCATTAATTCAGGTGCTACTATCAAGTTGATTATTGATGGAAGCGACGAAATGGAAGCGCTTAATGGACTTATTGAACTACTATAAAAATACACCTCGCTTTTAAAAGCGAGGTGTATTTTTATAGTAAGAGCTTATTTATCGTTTTCTTTTTTCTCGCTCAATGTACTGCGTGTAATGATATGATCAACAAGTCCGTATTCTTTTGCTCTTTCTGCTGTCATAAAGTTATCGCGCTCTGTATCACGTGCAATGGTTTCAAGCGGTTGGCCTGTGCGCTCAGAAAGGATGCCGTTTAATTTATCGCGTAAGAACAGAATACGTTTGGCTGCAATATCAATTTCTGTTGCTTGGCCTTGAGCTCCGCCAAGTGGTTGATGAATCATTACTTCACTATTTGGAAGGCAATACCGTTTGCCTTTTTCTCCTGCTGCAAGCAAAAATGCACCCATGGAAGCTGCCATTCCGATACAAATAGTTTGCACTTGCGGTCTAATAAACTGCATGGTGTCAAAAATAGCCATACCAGCAGTAATGCTTCCGCCAGGGCTATTGATGTAAATAGAAATATCCTTTTCAGGATTTTCAGCTTCTAAAAATAACAGCTGAGATACAATTGAGTTTGCAACATTATCATCAATTGCACTTCCTAACATAATAATACGATCCTTTAATAGACGAGAGTAAATGTCATATGCACGTTCTCCTCTATTTGTTTGTTCAATAACTGTAGGAATTAAATTCATTGCAAATCCTCCTTTGAAATAATTTTACGCCATAAGTATTTGTTTCTTTCAGTAAGGAATACATTTTCCATACTGTATGTAATCATAATGATACACTGATGGTCAATTAAGGTCAAACGATTACTACTATAAGTAAGAAATAATTATTCGACATCCGTCTATATAGAAAGATTATAGACCAAAAGGGCGAGTGTATAAATCCTTAATAAGAATTAAATTGTCTTTATCCATAATACCCATTCCTTATATTTTTAAACAATTCAAACCTTGCAAAAAGAGAAAAATTAGCATATAATAGGAAGGTAAAGCATATATGCGGATTTTTATGATGCCCTCGTGGTGTAACGGATAGCACGTAAGATTCCGGTTCTTGAAATGGGGGTTCGATTCCCTCCGAGGGCGCTAAAAAACATCTTTTGCAATTGCTGCAAAAGATGTTTTTTTTATGTCGAGTATATTTCTAAATGAATAAATAATAATATAAAAGAAATGGAGTTTATATTGAGAGTATGCTTATAGAAGAATCTTCACTTTTTCGTCAAATTTCTCTAAAAATAGACTCATTTAAGTTGAATATCTCTAACACTGGTGTTAGAATGATTTTGTAGCAGGAATGTTTTTTTTTGCATCCTCTGGGACATAATTTGTCTATGCGGGACTTCTAGTGACCACTGTGAGTGAAGGAGCTACATCAATGTTGTCATTTATTGAGATTCAAAAAAGATTATTACCTGATTTGCTTACAGTTATGCAAAAAAGATATTACATACTTCAATACATTAATAATATGCAGCCTGTTGGAAGAAGAAGTCTGGCAGGAAGTTTAGGTTTGACAGAAAGAGTTTTGCGAGGAGAAGTGGAATTTCTAAAAGAACAAAAGCTAATACAAATTTCCACCATTGGGATGTCACTTACTTCAATTGGAAAAGAAACTCTGGAAAGTCTTTCTAGTGTAATGAGAGAAGTAACGGGTATTAATGAAATGGAGAAATTATTGCATAGAAAGCTTGGCATTGGCAAAATAATAATTGTTGCTGGTGACAGTGATCATTCTCCATGGGTGAAAAAAGAAATGGGTCTTGCTGCAGCAAATTGTATGAAAACTCTTCTGAAAGGCAATAATATCATCGCGGTTACTGGTGGTACCACTATGGCTTCTGTCGCAGAAATGCTAACTCCAGATATTGCGGATGGAGAGCTGCTCTTTGTTCCTGCCCGAGGCGGTATAGGCGAAGATGTAAAAAACCAAGCCAATACTATCTGCGCGATGATGGCAGATCATACTGACAGTAAACATCGCGTTTTATATGTTCCCGATGAGGTAAGCGAAGAAATGTACAAGAGCATCATAAAAGATCCACATATCAGTGAAGTGCTAAGGCTGATAAAGTCGGCTGATTTATTAGTGCATGGAATTGGCGAGGCTATTACTATGGCGCAGCGCAGAAGAACCAGCGCTAGTAATATGTTAAAACTAAAAGAAACTCAGGCAGTTGGCGAAGCATTTGGCTATTATTTTAATGAGGATGGGCAAGTTGTCCATAAAGTGGATACCATTGGCATTAGACTGGATAGTTTACCTAAGATGCCAAATGTAGTAGCAGTTGCTGGAGGTTCATCAAAATCAAAGGCTATACGTGCATATTTAAAAAAGGCACCACCTTCTACTATATTAATTACAGATGAAGGAGCCGCCAAAAATTTGATATAACGGGAATTCCCTTTATATATTAATATCCTTAAAATTCGAGGAGGAAATAAAAATGACAGTAAAAGTTGGTATTAATGGATTTGGACGTATTGGACGCTTAGCGTTTAGAAAAATCATGGAAAACCCAGAATTAGAAGTTGTTGCAATCAATGATTTGACTGACACTAAAATGTTAGCACATCTTTTAAAATATGATTCATCTCAAGGAACTTTCCAAGGCGAAATTGAAGTACATGAAGGCTACTTCTTAGTAAACGGCAAAAAAGTAGTAACGACTGCTGAAAGAAACCCTGCAGATCTTAAATGGGGAGAACTTGAAGTAGATACAGTTATCGAATCTACTGGATTCTTCACGACTAAAGAAAAAGCAGAAGCTCATATCCAAGCTGGAGCTAAAAACGTAGTTATTTCTGCTCCTGCAACTGGCGAAATGAAAACAATCGTTTATAATGTAAACCATGAAATTCTTGATGGAACTGAAACAGTTATTTCTGGTGCTTCTTGTACTACTAACTGTCTTGCTCCAATGGCACAAGTTCTTCAAAATAAATTTGGTATCGTTGAAGGTTTAATGACTACAATTCATGCTTACACTGGCGACCAAAACACTTTGGATGCTCCACATCCAAAAGGTGACTTCCGTCGTGCTCGTGCAGCAGCTGAAAATATTATTCCAAACTCAACTGGTGCAGCTAAAGCAATCGGTTTAGTATTGCCAGAACTTCAAGGCAAATTGGATGGAGCTGCGCAACGTGTTCCTGTTAAAACTGGTTCATTAACTGAGCTTGTAGTAGTTCTTGAGAAAAATGTGACAGTTGAAGAAGTAAATGCAGCTATGAAAGAAGCAGCTAACGAATCTTTTGGTTACACTGAAGATGAAATTGTTTCTTCTGATATTATCGGAATTAGCTATGGTTCATTATTTGATGCTACTCAAACTAAAGTATTATCAGTTGGCGACAAACAACTTGTTAAAGCTGTTGCTTGGTATGACAATGAAATGTCTTACACTAACCAACTTGTTAGAACAGTTAAACACTTCGCACAACTTACAAAATAATTTTAGTTGCAACTAAAATTGGGAGTGTTTAGTCACCCTTAATCAAACAGCGGAAACAACTTGTTTCCGCTATTTTAAAAAATAGCAAGTGGAGGGTATCTATAATGAACAAGAAAACAATCCGCGATATTGAACTAAAAGGAAAAAAAGTATTTGTCCGTGTAGATTTTAACGTACCAATGAAAGATCAAGTAATTACGGATGAAACAAGAATCCAAGCTGCGCTTCCGACTATTAATGAATTAGTGGAAAAGGGCGCAATTGTTATTTTAGCAAGTCATTTGGGCCGTCCAAAGGGCCAAGTGGTAGAAGAGCTGCGTTTAACTCCTGTTGCTAAACGTTTGTCTGAGCTTTTAGGAAAAGAAGTTGTAAAAACAGATGATTCTTACGGAGATGCTGTTAAAGCAGAAATCAGCAAACTTTCTGAAGGGGATGTTCTTCTTCTTGAAAACGTTCGCTTTAATGCCGGTGAAGAAAAAAATGATGCAGAATTAGCAAAAAGCTATGCAGAACTTGCTGATGTATTTGTAAATGATGCATTTGGTGCAGCACACCGTGCACATGCTTCAACAGAAGGCATCGCACATCATATTCCTGCAGTTTCAGGATTATTAATGCAAAAGGAATTAGATGTTTTAGGAAAGGCTTTATCTAATCCAGAGCGTCCATTTACTGCTATCGTCGGTGGAGCAAAAGTTAAAGATAAAATCGGCGTTATTGAGAACCTGCTTGACAAAGTAGATAACTTAATCATTGGCGGCGGTTTAGCTTATACTTTCGTAAAAGCACTAGGGCATGAAATCGGTTTGTCTCTTTTAGAAGAAGATAAGATTGAGCTTGCTAAATCTTATATGGAAAAAGCAAAAGAAAAAGGCGTAAAATTCTATATGCCTGTAGATGTTACTATTGCGGATGATTTTTCAGAATCAGCAAACATCAAACAAGTTTCTATTGAAGAAATTCCAGCTGATTGGGAAGCTTTAGACATAGGTCCTAAAACAGCAGCCATTTATGCAGATGTAATTAAAAGCTCTAAATTAGTCATTTGGAATGGACCTATGGGTGTGTTCGAAATGGATACATTTGCTAAAGGTACAAAAGCAGTTGCAGAAGCACTTGCTGAATCTCAAGATACATACTCTGTAATTGGTGGGGGAGATTCTGCGGCGGCAGTAGAGAAATTTGATTTGGCAGATAAAATGAGCCATATTTCCACTGGTGGCGGTGCGTCATTAGAGTTTATGGAAGGCAAAGAACTTCCGGGCGTTGTAGCATTAAACGACAAATAAGCATTACAAAGATGGCATGAAAGGATGTATGAAACATGCGCAAACCTATAATTGCAGGTAACTGGAAAATGAATAAAACTCTTCCTGAAGCAGTGGAATTCATTCAAGAAATCAAAGGTTCTATTCCTTCAAGTGAAAATGTAGACACAGTAGTATGTGCTCCTGCATTATTTCTTGGACAATTAGTGGAACTTACTGATGGTACGGATGTAAAAATCGGTGCACAAAATATGCATTTTGAAAAAAGCGGTGCATTTACTGGAGAAATCAGCCCAGTAGCACTTGAAAATATTGGCGTGAAATATGTTGTGCTTGGACATTCAGAACGTCGCGAATTCTTCAATGAAACAGATGAAACTGTAAACCAAAAAACAATTGCTGCATTTGAAAATGGCTTAACGCCAATCGTTTGCTGTGGAGAAACTTTAGAGCAAAGAGAAAATGGCGAAACAAATGATTTTGTTGCAACTCAAGTAACGAAAGCTCTACAAGGTTTAACACCAGAGCAATTAAAATCTACAGTTGTAGCATACGAACCAATTTGGGCTATTGGAACTGGAAAATCTTCTACTTCAGCTGACGCTAACGAAGTTTGTGCACACATTCGTAAAGTGATAAGTGAACAGTTTTCTCAAGAAGTTGCTGAAAGCATTCGCATTCAATATGGCGGCAGCGTAAAACCTGAAAATATTAAAGAATACATGGCTCAATCTGATATTGATGGAGCATTAGTGGGCGGAGCTAGTTTAGAAGCTCAAAGTTTCCTTCAATTATTGGAGGCAGGTAAAGCATGAGTAAATCGCCAGTAGCATTAATCATATTAGATGGTTTTGCCTTAAGAAGCGAACGCATGGGAAATGCCGTTGCTCAAGCAAATAAGCCTAATTTTGATAAATATTGGAATGAATATCCACATGCGACTTTGGTTGCGAGCGGTGAAGCTGTTGGTCTTCCAGAAGGACAAATGGGTAACTCCGAAGTGGGCCATTTAAATATTGGTGCAGGACGCATTGTATATCAAAGTTTAACAAGAGTAAATGTTGCCATCAGAGAAGGCAGCTTTGAAAAAAATGAAACTTTTGTAAATGCAATGAATCATGTAAAGGAAAAGGGCAAAAACCTTCATCTTTTTGGACTATTGTCAGATGGAGGAGTTCATAGCCATATTGAGCATATGTTTGCACTTCTTCGCCTTGCAAAAGAAGAAGGAGTAAAAAATGTATATATTCACGGAATTCTTGATGGTCGAGACGTCGGCCAAAAGACAGCTGAAAAATACATTAAAGAAACACTAGAAAAAATCAAAGAATATGGCATAGGCGAATTTGCTACCATTTCAGGCCGTTATTATTCCATGGATAGAGATAAACGCTGGGATCGTGTAGAAAAATCTTATCGTGCTATGGCATATGGGGAAGGACCTAGCTACTCCAATCCTCTTGATGTCGTAGAAGATAATTATCGCAATGGTATATTTGATGAGTTTGTATTGCCTTCTGTTATTACAAAAGAAAATGGAGAGCCTGTTGCAACGATTCAGGATGAAGATGCAGTAATTTTCTATAACTTCCGTCCAGATCGTGCAATTCAAATCTCTAATACCTTCACAAATGAAGATTTCCGTTCATTTGACCGTGGAGAAAATCATCCGAAAAATCTTTACTTTGTATGTTTGACTCACTTTAGTGAAACAGTAAATGGGTATGTAGCATTTAAGCCGACAAATCTTGATAATACTTTAGGTGAAGTATTATCACAAAACGGTTTAACACAGCTTCGTATCGCAGAAACAGAAAAATATCCGCATGTAACGTTCTTTATGAGCGGTGGGCGCGAAGCAGAATTTCCAGGAGAAAAACGTATTTTGATCAACTCTCCTAAGGTTGCAACATACGATTTAAAACCGGAAATGAGCGCATATGAAGTAACAGACGCTTTATTAAAAGAAATTGAAGCAGATAATTTTGACGCTATCATCCTAAACTTTGCAAATCCTGATATGGTTGGGCACTCCGGAATGCTTGAACCAACGATTAAAGCAATTGAAACAGTTGATGAATGCCTAGGAAAAATTATCACGTTGATTGAAGAAAAAGGCGGTAAAGCTATTATTACAGCAGATCATGGCAATTCTGATGAAGTTGTAACATTAGACGGCAAGCCAATGACAGCTCATACTACAAATCCAGTACCAGTTATTGTCACTCAAAAAGATATAGATCTGCGTACAGATGGTATTCTTGGAGATTTAGCTCCAACTATGTTAGATTTATTAGGGTTAGACAAACCAGCAGAAATGACTGGAACATCTATTATTAAAAAATAATGTATTTTAAAGGAGAGAATTAATATGCCATATATTCAACATGTATACGCTCGTGAAGTATTAGATTCACGCGGTAATCCAACAGTAGAAGTAGAAATTTTAACAGAATCAGGTTTCTTCGGACGTGCGCTTGTGCCATCAGGTGCTTCAACTGGTGAATATGAAGCTGTAGAACTACGCGATGGTGACAAATCTCGTTACCTTGGCAAAGGGGTTCTTAAAGCTGTAGAAAATGTAAATGAAGTAATTGCTGAAGCAATTATTGGTATGGACGTTACAGACCAAGCTGGAATTGATAAAGCAATGATCGAACTTGATGGAACAGAAAATAAAGGTAAATTAGGTGCTAACGCAATTCTTGGTGTTTCCATGGCTGCTGCACATGCTGCTTCTGAAGTAGTAGGTTTGCCATTATATCGTTACCTTGGCGGTTTCAATGCAAAACAATTGCCAACTCCAATGATGAACATCATCAACGGTGGTTCACATGCTGATAACAATGTTGATTTCCAAGAATTTATGATTTTACCAGTAGGTGCTCCAACTTTTAAAGAAGCTTTACGTATGGGTGCTGAAGTATTCCATGCATTAAAATCAGTATTATCTGCAAAAGGTTTAAATACTGCTGTAGGTGATGAAGGTGGATTTGCTCCAAACCTTGGATCTAACCGCGAGGCATTAGAAGTAATTATTGAAGCAATCAAAAAAGCTGGATATGAGCCAGGTAAAGATGTATTCTTAGGTATGGACGTTGCTTCTTCTGAATTCTTTAATAAAGAAACTGGAAAATATGATCTTGCTGGAGAAGGCCGCACTGGTTTAACTTCAGAAGAATTAGTAACTTTCTATGAAGAACTAGTAAATGAGTTCCCAATTCTTTCAATTGAAGATGGATTAGATGAAAATGACTGGGAAGGCCATAAATTATTAACAGACCGCATTGGTTCTAAAGTACAATTAGTTGGTGACGATTTATTCGTTACAAACACTAAAAAATTAGCTGAAGGTATCGAAAAAGGAATTGCTAACTCAATCCTTATCAAAGTTAACCAAATCGGTACATTAACTGAAACTTTCGAAGCTATTGAAATGGCTAAACGCGCTGGTTATACAGCAGTAGTTTCTCACCGTTCTGGTGAAACAGAAGATGCAACAATTGCTGACATCGCTGTAGCTACAAACGCTGGCCAAATCAAAACTGGTTCATTATCTCGTACAGACCGTATCGCTAAATACAACCAACTTCTTCGCATTGAAGACGAGCTTGGCGACTTAGCAGTATACGATGGTCTTAAATCTTTCTACAACCTTAAAAAATAATAAATTTAAAGAAGTGTTTCTTTGAATTTAGTTATATAATATAGGTTCAAAAAAACCTCTTGCTTATGTATATTTTATATAAGCAAGAGGTTTTTATTTGTTTATCAAGCATTAACGGGCAATAAAACCCCTGATGATTGAAGTTTCCCTTTATAATTATTTAGCTGCATTTTTTGTGAAAACAAGCAAATAAAATACATTTGTTTTAGATTCATAAAAGTGTTTTAATGAAGAGATTTACGCAGCGATTACTTAGGATTATTGCCAGAATACACATCAAATAAGTAAAAATAATAATCTTTATATTTTTTTAGTGAACTTTGCTTTGGATAGTGTTTTTTTTGGTAAAGAGCTATTGGCAATGATGATAAAATAAGTATGGAACTACATAAAAAAATCAAGCATAGTATACCCAAAATCATTTCCATCTAACATTCCTCCCTTTAAACTAAGCGTAAATGATGAAACGCGTTTCAGAGCAAGGAAAAGTTTTAAAGAAGGTGAGTCTATGGCCAACATTAAAGATATAGCAAAGATGGCAGGGGTGTCTGTGACAACTGTCTCGAGAGTATTAAATAATCATCCATATGTGAGCAGCGAAAAAAGAAATGCAGTAAGACTTGCGATAGAAAAATATAACTATCAGCGGAATATCAATGCAGTCCATTTAAGCAAAGGGAAAACATTTCTGATAGGTGTTGTGGTACCGTTCACTAATCATCCTTATTTTGGTTTATTGGTGGAAGGCATCTCTGATGAGGCAATAAATCATAACTATAAATTAGTTTTATTTCAAACTAATTATGAGGAAAATAGAGAGGAAGAAGCCTTAAAGATGTTAAAGCATAAGCAAATAGATGCTTTAATTATCTGTTCTAGAATTTGCGACTGGCATATTATAGACAAGTATGCAGCCTATGGATCCATTATTCTGTGCGAAGATGTAGGAGAAAGAAATATATCTTCCGCTTATGTAGATCATTATAAAAGTTTCTGGAAAGCTTTAGACTATCTTCACCAGAAAGGACATCATAAAATCGGCTATTGTGTAGGAAGAAAAACGGGTTCCAACAGTAGACAAAGAGAGTCTGCTTATAAAGATTTTTTGCGTCAATGGAATCAAGAATTTGAATTGAAGTATATTTTTTATGATTGTTTTCACTTTGAAGATGGAGAACGGATAATAAAGGGGTTGCTGGAAATGAACAATCCCCCATCAGCGTTATTGGTTGCAAGCGATCAGGTAGCTGCTGGCATTTTGACTTGCTGTAAAGCCAATAATATTAAAGTGCCAAAGGAATTGGCATTAATGGGATTCGATAATCAGCCGATAGCAAAAGTTATGAATATAACTACTTTGGAGATACCTTTAATGGAGCTTGGAAGAAAACTATTTCGTCAAGCAATAGACCGTTCGACTATTTCTCATGAAGAGATAGGGGTCAAATTGATTGAAAGGCAGACTGTATAGTGTGGATAGGCATGGCATTATCGAGGCAGCGGATTAATGGAATAGGAATGAAAGGATGAATGTTTTTGGGATGAAAGCTTCATTAATAGGGCAAACTGCTGCTTTTAAGAGACCTTTAATAAGGAGATAATAATAAAAAGGTGGTTCTCTTGAACATGCTATTGTTCCAGTTTCTAAAATATGTTACATTAATAATAATGTGATGCTCGTTTTAATGGAGGTGTTAATATGCTACACACTGTTTTAATTATTTTATTAATGATAGTTGCAATAGCCCTTATTGCTGTTGTACTTCTTCAATCAGGGAAAAGTTCTGGATTATCTGGCGCTATTTCTGGGGGAGCAGAGCAGCTTTTTGGCAAACAAAAAGCAAGAGGCTTAGATTTGATTTTGCACAATACTACTATTGTTTTATCTATTTTGTTTTTTGTGTTAACAATTGCGGTAAGTTATTTTGATTTATAAAATAGTCTAGTACAGAGTATAAAACCTGACCTCTAAAGGTCAGGTTTTTTTGCTAAGCTATGCTTAGAAGCAAAGAGAACAAACAAAGAGCAGATCATAATACTGGATTGTTTGTTCCATCTCTGACTAAAATAAAGAGTACCTAAAGTTGAATAGATAAAGCAGTATATTCATTATTTGTTTGCTAGATAAATTTGTTTAATGAAAATGTAGTGAATAAAATAAGTTAGGGAACGATAAGTATAAGAAAAAGGAGAGTATAGAAATGAAAGTAGTGCAACAAAAACCGCTAACATTTGAAGGAGATAATAAACGAGCTGTATTATTATTGCATGGTTTTACAGGCAATACATCAGATGTGCGAATGTTAGGGCGCTTTTTAAATACAAAAGGGTATACTTGCCATATTCCTTTATATAAGGGGCATGGGGTTCCGCCAGAAGAGTTAGTGAAGTATGGACCAAAGGATTGGTGGAAAGATGTAATGGTAGGATACGACTTTTTAAAAAACGAGGGATATGAAGAAATAGCAGTGGGAGGTCTTTCACTCGGCGGCGTATTTTCTTTGAAATTAGGTTACACTGTACCTGTAAAGGGTATTGTTACTATGTGTGCTCCAACATATATAAAAAGTGAAGAAGTAATGTATGAGGGAGTATTGGAATATGCCAGTAACTACAAAGTAAGGGAAGGGAAATCTCCTGAAGTAGTAGAAAAGGAAATGCAAGATTTTGCTCCAATGAATACATTAAAAGAACTGCAAAACTTAATAGCGGATGTGCGAAAATCGATTGATTTGATTTATTCGCCAGTATTTGTCATTCAGGGAAGACATGACCATATGATTAATACAGACAGCGCTAATATTATCTATCAAGAAGTAGAGTCTGATTTAAAAGAAATAAAATGGTATGAAAATTCCGGCCATGTAATTACACATGATAAAGAGAAAGAAGTTGTTTTTAACGATTTTTATGCGTTTTTAGAGAAATTAGATTGGAAAGAATAATTAAAAAGACTTAAAGGAGGTTTGTCATTTGGAAGAAATGATTCAACAACATATTGATAAGCTGTTAACATATATGAAAGATGAGGCATATAAGCCGTTAACAGTTCAAGAATTAGAAGAGGCCTTTGGAATTGAGGATTCTAGCGGCTTTAAGGAGTTTGTTAAAGCATTAGTGCAAATGGAGGAAAAAGGCTTAGTTGTTCGGACTAGAAGCAATCGTTATGGATTGCCGGAAAAAATGAATCTGGTTAGAGGAAAGTTGGCAGGACATGCAAAAGGCTTTGCTTTTGTCATTCCAGAGGAACAAGGAATGGATGACGTATTTATTCCGCCAAATGAAGTGAATACTGCAATGAATGGGGATATTGTGCTTGCCCGTGTTACTTCAGAAAGCTCTGGCCAACGCAGAGAGGGAACGATTGTACGCATTATCGAAAGAGGCATTCAACAAATAGTCGGAACTTATTCTGAGAGCAAACATTTTGGGTTTGTTATTCCCGATGACAAGAAAATAGCAACAGATGTTTTTATTCCAAAAGGGAGCACTAAAGGAGCAATTGAAGGACATAAGGTGGTTGTCAAATTAACCGCGTATCCTGAAGGAAGAAAAAATGCAGAAGGTGCCGTTGTTAAAATTTTAGGACATAAAAACGATCCAGGCGTTGATATTTTATCTGTTATACATAAACATGGATTGCCGTTAGCCTTTCCAGAAGAAGTGCTGGATCAGGCTAATCAAACACCTGAAGTAATAGATGAAAAAGAAATCGAGAATCGCCGCGATTTAAGAAATGAAACAATTGTTACAATTGATGGTGCGGATGCAAAAGACCTGGATGATGCTGTTACTGTTACCAAATTAGATAACGGCAATTATAAACTAGGTGTTCATATTGCAGATGTTTCCTATTATGTGAAAGAAGCTTCGCCAATTGATGTTGAGGCAGAGGATAGAGGGACAAGTGTCTATTTAGTCGATCGGGTAATTCCGATGATACCGCACCGTTTGTCAAATGGGATTTGTTCTTTAAATCCTAAAGTAGACAGATTAACTTTATCGTGTGAGATGGAAATCAGCCCAACAGGAGAAGTTGTTTCTCATGAAATCTTCCAAAGTGTAATTAAAACAACGGAGAGAATGACTTATGCAGATGTTAATTCTATTTTGCAAGATAAGGATGAAGAATTAATTCAAAAATATGAAAATCTTGTTCCGATGTTTGAAAGAATGGAACAACTTGCTGAGATTCTTCGCAAAAAAAGAATGACTCGCGGTGCGATTGATTTTGACTTTAAAGAATCGAAAGTGCTTGTCGATGAAAACGGGAAACCGGAGGATGTTGTATTAAGGGAGCGGTCTGTTGCAGAACGGCTTATTGAGGAATTTATGTTGATTGCCAATGAAACCGTTGCAGAGCATTTTCATTGGATGCAAGTTCCTTTTATCTATCGTATACATGAAAATCCAAAAGAAGAAAAACTAAGAAGATTTTTTGAATTTATTACGAATTTTGGGTATGTGGTAAAAGGAACAGCCAATGAGGTGCACCCGCGAGCCCTTCAAGAAATTATTGAAGCAGTACAAGGGACTCCAGAGGAAATGGTGATTTCTACTGTTATGCTTCGTTCAATGCAGCAAGCAAAATATTATCCAGAGAGCTTGGGCCATTTTGGATTGTCGACAGAGTTTTATACTCATTTTACATCGCCTATTAGACGATATCCTGATTTAATTGTGCACCGGCTAATTCGCACCTATCTAATTGAGGGAGATATCAGTTCTCCGACACAAGAGAAATGGAACAGCAAACTGACAGATATTGCAGAGCATTCTTCTAACATGGAAAGAAGATCGGTGGAAGCAGAACGAGAAACAGATGAGTTGAAGAAATCAGAATATATGCTGGATAAAATTGGCGAGGAATATGATGGAATCATCAGTTCTGTTACAAACTTTGGAATGTTTGTGGAATTGACTAATACGATTGAAGGATTAGTGCATGTAAGTTATATGACAGATGATTATTATCGTTATGATGAGCGTCATTTTGCAATGATTGGTGAAAGAACAGGCAAAGTATTCCGTATTGGAGATGAAATTACAGTTCGGGTTGTGAATGTCAATAAAGATGAGCGAGCAATTGACTTTGAAATTGTAGGCATGAAGGGAACTCGCCGGAAAGATCCGAAAAAAGAAGGCAGAGTATTCTCTACTGGAAGTACATCTCGTGCTCCAAGAAAAGGAAAACCATCTGGCAATTCTGAACGCAAGGGCAATTCTGGAGAATCTAAAAGAAAAAATAAAAAACATTTTGAAAATGCGCCAAAAGCAAAAAGAAAGAAAAAAAGACGCTAACTAATAGAATTTAGCTCTTTATAAAAAGGTCTGACCGCATAAATGATTCTAACTGATAAATGGAATTCTGACATTTAGGCAGATGTTTAAAATGCGGTCAGGCCTTTGGAGAATATTTGTGAACAAAAGGTAATTTTGGTACAATAGTTGGCAGAGTAGGGGGAAGAGACATGCCAAAAGGTGAAGGTAAGCTAGTAGCTCAAAACAAAAAAGCAAATCATGATTATTTTATAGAAGAGACATATGAAGCGGGAATTGTGCTGCAGGGAACGGAAATTAAAGCGATCCGTGCTGGAAGAGTCAATTTAAAAGAGTCTTATGCTCGCATTATCAATGGAGAGGTTTTTTTAGTTGGGATGCATATTAGCCCTTATGAGCAGGGGAACCGCTATAACCATGATCCATTAAGAACAAGAAAGCTTTTGCTGCATAGAAAGCAAATCAATAAGCTGATTGGTGATACAAAGGAAATTGGCTATTCGCTTGTTCCATTAAAAATATACTTTAAAAACGGATTTGCTAAAGTTTTGATTGGTCTTGGTAAGGGTAAAAAGAATTATGACAAGCGTGAAACATTAAAACGCAAAGAAGCGAATCGGAATATTGAACGTGCATTGCGTGAAAGACAAAAAATGTAATCCAAAACTTTACAATTGCAATTTGTTTTAGATATGCTATAATAATTTATGTCGATAAGACAACATAACTTTAAGCTCCTATTTCAGAGCTTCCGAACGTTACGCTTTATCATAAGCGGAAATCTAGCGATCTAAGAATTGCTTGATTTTTTCCTATATGGGGACGCTACGGATTCGACAGGGATAGTTCGAGCTTAGGTTGCGAGTCGAGGGGATCGGCCTCGTTAAAACGTCAAAGCCTATAACTGGCAAACAACAAAACAACTTCGC
>Ga0182738_1000480_pt1 | contig 56091 bp, 46 predicted proteins | sample eDN5th30CBELigMG_FD_128876 | JGI IMG/M metagenome (GOLD analysis project Ga0182738, IMG submission 128876) | Enriched Miracle-Growth compost microbial communities from Emeryville, California, USA - eDNA 5th pass 30_C BE-Lig MG (version 2)... ... | reverse complement strand
CTATTTATCAACGGAGAATTAGCAGAATCAGAGATGACACAAATGCAAAAAGCTGCTTAAATTACTATACGGAGATTGACGCTGCTCTTGCCAATCCACAACATTTGAACGTATCTCAATGCCTTTTTTTGTCCCAGCTCTTCACAACGCAGCGACGGTGGAAAAAACACCAAAATTTCACAGATGAACTATGGGATGAGCACGAAGATGAGTGCTTTTATGGAAGCTGGTGTAGCCTCTCCGGCAACTTTGTATGTAATGATGGATTCTGGGTGGATATCATCGGATCTAAACTATTTTAAGTCTCCACGGACATCCGCAGTGACGGAGTACATGCCAGGGTATGGAGAGATCATCGGTAGTTCAAATGCCTGTGATTCTCTTCATAATCCTACGGATTCTTCTATACATGATCTTATCCTGGATGATTGTATGACTCCCAGACATTTTGATGGAATGAATATGGGGTTTGCTGATGGACATGTAAAGTGGTTAAAAGTAACAGAAGTATATAATCAGGCTAAAGAATATAATGGTGTAGGCGCAGACAAAAAAATGTGTGCATGGAACCCTTACAACTCATAAAATTCCGCAACATATTTTTAAAAAGGAAAATCACATCTATGAAAAACAGAGTTTCTTCTTTCTTATTGTTGGCCGTATGTTGCTTCCTGCTAATAGCCCCCGCAGGGGCGAATGAAAAAGTACTTTCTGCACCACAGAATCTCATTGATTTGTTACAAGTTGATTCCCAAGGCGGACATGTGATTCCTATTGACGATTTTGACTTATCTAAACCGAACGCAGCGTGGAGAAACCCTTATCCTAGTTCACATGTGGAATTGAAATATGAACAAACATATCAGCAATTTGGTAGCTATAAAATCATCCCTGTTCCGGATAAAAGACCTTATCGGCCGGAGATCCTCAGTGAACATAGCATCAAGGTAAAACGCAATAGAACCTATTTGGGATCGGTTTTAGTTAAAACTGATTTTGATCGTAAGGCTCCTTTCGAGTTCAGCTTCAATATGCGTTTTTACGATAAGGATGGCGATAGAATGGCTCCCCGTCGTCTCTATGGAGCCCCTTCCAAAACAGCAGGTCCCGATGGATGGCAAAGGCTCGAATGGGAAATAAATATCCCCGACGACATCAACATCTATGAAGCGCGAGCCAGCGTTTTTTCAGGATGGATCAATTTTAAAGAAGCTCCTGAAGTACGTATTGCGGATTTTAAGTTTGTTGAGTTACCTCAAAAACCTCTTAAGCCTTTGCCGCGCGGAGAAGGCGTCACTTTTCCCGGTGGCCCCGGTAAATTACCTATGCGAGTGGAATCCGCAGAACAGCGCGGCAACCATATTATTGTGAAAACCGTGGGAGCCGAGTATGACTTTGATACGGAGACAAATACAATAATAGCCAGCCAACGTGTTGAGTTTCCTCGCAAGTTAGCGAAATGGGAATCCTCCTTAGATTTAAAAGGTTTACGCGTCGATAAAAAAACAGATGATGTCTGCGTCCTAACTAACGACCAATTGACAATCGGCATTCAGAGCGATTCGATGATGGCGATCAGTCCGCAGCGTGAACTCAAAATGAAGCTAACGAACTTATTGGGCGGTGATTTTAATCGCTATGCGCGTGGGCATTTGTATAGCACGGATGATTTTGGCGGCATTACGGTCAATCCCTATATTCCGATGGGAACCGGTCTGACGGCGCGCTCCCGATTGCTGACGGATAATTTGAGCTTTGCCAATTACGCGGAACGCGAGTATGATGAAACCGGCAAAGCGGCTCCAGGCTGGCGGGCTCAATGGACAACATCGCCAGGCGAGTTGTTGTGCACCAGTGTTTTTCCACCACGCCCCTATCCGTGGGAGCAGTCCTTCAAGGCGGGATGGAGAACTATTCATTATCCGGGAGGAATGAGATATTCACGTTATGGCGACCAGCAAATTCCTTTTGTAAATACGTGGTTATTATGGAATTTTAGCCCGCTGACTTGGGGACACAGTTATTCTGTCGATCACGAATTTTACAGTGAAAAAGGAACGCAATCGCTCATCAAGCAAATCCATGATCACGGATTCAATGCGATTCCCTATATCAGTGCGTATTGGAATCCATCGCGGGATGCCGACGAATTTGTCGGTGCCGTGAAACGGACGAAAGACAAATACGGCATTAATGGAATTTACAGCGACGGCCTGCCAAGTGCCGATTGGATGCTCGCCTATAAAGAAATGCGTATGCTACGAGAGTTATTTCCGGATGGAATGCTGATCGTACACGATAGTTTTCGTCAGTCTGGCAAACCCATCGCGCAATTCATGCCGTTTCTCTACACTTATGCCACATTTATGTATATGGCGGAAGGGATAGAAACTAAACAGGGCGAGCAATGGAAATATTCCCGTTATGTAACTTCGATGTTTCGCAAGACCAATAGTTTGGGCGTTACAAAAGGGGACAAGTGGTTAGATGAAAATGGAGAAGTGATGGGGGAAAAATTAGCATTAGTCGATCTCATCTATAATGGGCGAGATAATAATGGCCGCGATTTCCCTCAATACTATGAGGCGCTCTCTCAGCTTGAAAAATTGTGGAAGGAAAAAGGCAATGACCCCTATTTCTATGATCGATATTATCTTCCCAAAGCGCAGGAATTAACGGGTTATCACATCGGACGCACCGCAATGCCAATCGTTACAAATACGCTCCAGGGCGGAAAAATGATGGTCACGCTCAAAAGCCTTTCCCCCGGTGCAGTTATTTATTATACAATCGATGGAGCAGAGCCAGATGAAAAGTCGCTCCTTTATTCAAAGCCTTTCGCGGTTACGGCGGGGACGACGGTAAAATCTCTCGCAAAGGCACCCGGTTTGGAGAACAGCGCCATTGCTATATTTCAAGCGCATTAAAGAGATCAAGCGATAGAAAGCGGCATCATTGCAAAAGTACTTTTATCTTGCGCATTCGCGCAAAAGTACTTTTGTGGTGCTGATATTATTGCCGCGTTGCTAAAAATGCGGCCAGTGCGTTTAATTCTTCTGGTGATAAATAATCAAAGGATGGCATGCCGCTGTCTTTGGTGAGAATGGTGGGGTCTTTGAGGTGCGCGATGTGCCATGCCGGATCGTTATGGTGTTGTGCTTCGTGGGTAAGATCAGGGCCGGATTTGCCACCGGCACCGTTCATTGTGTGGCAGGACTGACAGGGTAATTGTGCGCTGCCTTCTCCTTTGAAAAGCTTTTCGCCTTGTGCTATCAATGTGGGATCGAGCTGGGGAATTTTGGCGCGTTTTTCAGGAGAGAGTTTGTCAATGGGCACAAAAGTACTTTTATCGCCTGAACCGAGAACCATTCTCCCGCCCAAAAATCCTGTTGCGCCTACAGTTCCAGCTGTAATTATGGCCAGTGCCAGCGAAGCGATATAGGGGTTGCCGTGCAATTGATCGCGTGCGATGACACGCCATATCAATAGAATTGCGGCGAGCGTTGTTGTCACAAATGCCAAAAAACGATGCTGCAAAAAGATCGCGGGAGGAGCCGCCTTGCTTCCTGTGAAGTTGAGGGAATCGCCCGTAATCCATCCTGTAATAAGTGTTGGTACAAGTGCTGCTACTGCTGCCACCAATAGCCAAAAGCTCACCATTCGCCATTCCTTTTTATGGAAGAGAATAGCGCCGATTTCAAAAATGGGTATGACCAATAAAAAGGCGAACGATAGATGATTGATGCCGGCATGAATTTCGACCCACTGTAAATGTGGCATGATGTTCCTTTCGCGGTGTGGAAAAAAGTACTTTTGACTTATGCATGTATTTTAAATGTGTCATTTCGGCGCGCCAGGTTATTTTGTAAATTGGATTAGCCTGGCGCACTGAAATGGCATTGATGCGTAACCTATGAAAGATTACTGGTTTTAATGAAATCGATTGAGCTTTACATTTTTTAAGCCTAAAGCATGTGCCAGATCATAAAACATTTGATTGAGAATCTTGTGATAATCGGCATCTGCGGAACCACCGAATTTCTTATCGATGTCATCCATTACCCGGTTGTGGATGTGATGGGACAAGAGTTTGTCGAAGGTTAGTTCGACGTTGAAAGTTCCGTCTTTCTCCAGTCCTTGCTTGACCAGCGTAGCCGCCAGTGATTTGCCGCTCAGATTCGCAGCGGGTAATTTAATACCGGCCTTAGTGGCTATATTCACTGCGTCCCTTATCGCGAAATCGTTTACTTTGATAAAGGTAGCGATTTTTGCTTTGCCATATTGTTTGGTGAGTTTGGCGACTTCTGCCTTCGCCAGATTTTGTCCCGCCAGAGCCGGGAGCAGTTTATTGGTTGAGAAGTGAGCTGCACCGCCGCCCGCTTTGATGACAGAGGCAGTTACGTTTAATTGTGGTTTTCCCGCGTAGATGGATCCGCCATAACGTCCATGTTGTGCGAGCGCGGGAAGTGAGGCAATTCCCATTGTTAACATCAGTGCCGCTGCGGCGGCGAAGGTTCTTTTTAGTTTCATTTTTGTTTCTCCAGTGAGTTTGGTTGGTAAGCGCGTGATACAGCAGAGTAGTTTTAAAGCAAAATGCTTTTAGTAAGTAATTGAGATTATTCCATTCGCATCACCTTTCTTTTCAGGAGGCGCTTTCTATTATAAACTGCAAAACATAATAAGCCAAGGTTTTAATTGGTTTATTCGACTTGTGAAGAATTACATCTATACTGATAAAGGTGATATCATGAAATTGACTTTATGGAATAAACGATTTCTGGCCTCTACGCGAGGGAAAATAATAGCTCTATTGCGCGGATCTTCGTGCACCGTCAGTGAATTATCTGGTGAGTTGGAGATGACGGATAACGCAGTGCGGGCGCATCTTACCTCACTGGAACGCGATGGTTTGGTACAGCAAAGTGGGTTGCGGCAAGGATCAAGGAAGCCACATTTTAACTATGAACTAACTGCGGATGCGGAACAATTATTTCCCAAATCGCATGCCGTGATTTTAGGACAGGTTTTGCAAGTGCTCGAAGAAAAGCTGCCGGCGAAAGTCACACAGGACGTGTTGAGCGAGGTGGGGCAACGTCTTGCAGCGACGCATCCGGCGCCTGCATCCGCAAAATTGGAACAACGTGTGCAGGCTGCCGTGCAGATGCTCGAAGAATTAGGCGGAATGGCCAAAGTGGAAAAGCAGGACGGGCATTTTCTCATCCGTGGCGGAAGTTGTCCGCTGGGTGATGCCTCTTGCCATCATCCGGGTGTGTGCAAAGCGGCGGAAGCGATGGTGGCGGAATTAGTGGAAGCGCCGGTTAGAGAATGTTGTATCAAAGGCGATAGACCCAAATGTTGTTTTGAAATCGATGACGTCGACGAAAAAAAGTCGTCCAGATGATGCAGCGCAGCAAATCATATTAGAAGGAAAATCTACTACCCGGTAACGGGACACAAAAGTACTTTTATGGCGATGCTATAATGCTTCCGCATAAAACGCGATAAATTCGCGGAAGATGGAATAGAAATCGCGCAATTCAAAATAGCGCGGGCTGGCGCTGGTGATGTGGGGAAAACCATGTTTGCGGAATAGCATTTTGATGCGCGTTTGATGGAAATATTGCGAAACGGAAATGGCGCTGTGATAATGCTGGCGGTGCATGATTTTGATTGCATTTAATACCGTCTTTTCGGTGTCATCGCCATCGTTATCAACGATGATATTTTTGGCGGGGATGTGATTCGCTATCAGATATTCCTGCATTTTGGAGCCTTCCCAAAATCCCTCTTTCCCCAACCCGCCGCTGACGATGATTTTCTTGACGCGGTGCTGGCGATATAACAGCAAGCCCTCGTCGAGACGCGCTTTCAACCTGTTCGATAAAGTGCCGTCTTCATTAACTTTATTCCCCAGAATAACGGCAACATCGGCTTTTTGATGGCTGTCATGCAGACCGTCGATGGTGATGTAGATGGAATGCGCGGCGAGCCATGCCGCCAAAACGAGCAAGATATATTTCAGCGTTTTGAGGATCTTATTCATGGCATGGTTTCGATGATGTTTCAGCCGGCAAAAGTACTTTTATTGCGATGGCGCTGGTGTAAAAGTACTTTTGCTGTGGCGCCGGGGAACATCCTCCTGAATGTCTGTCCACCAGGGTCTTTGTCTGGCGTATCCCCTTTGAATCGCCTCCCAATTAATGAAAATTTGAAATTCGGGTTATATCTTATTTCCCATTTTTCCTCAATGATTGTTTGATTAGGCTCAATATATATTCCAAATTATCGGTATTTTCCATACGGACTTCATAATCGCCATTGCCCCAATGTCCGATGTTGGAAACATCGCGTGCAATTCCTTTCGGATCATCCAATTCTCCAGAAAAAAGATTTAACCAAAGTTTTAGCGCATTTCTTTGGATACAAATGTCAGCAACATTTGATGCTGCGACCAGAGCGACATATAGTTTGGTGGGCTTCACTTCCATCTCGCCCAGATTTAATACCGCATTTTTTACGGTGTCATAGAGTTCTTTTATTTCGTCACTGGCTTTTTCTATATGTTCTTCTTCAGTGTAAACTCTAATTTCTTTGGTCACAGATTCGATTGTTTTACCTTTCTGCGTTATTGTTTTGATGGTTTCTTGCGCCTTGGCGGTTTGGACTTGGTTATAATTGACGGTGTCGTTGGAGTATCTCTTGATTTCCCATAGTTCGATAGGCAAGTCTTTGAAGTTGATAGATTCTTGCTGATAGTTAGTAAATGAAGGGGAAATAAAAATTACTCGCGATTGAGACCAATCCACACTATTTCGTTGTAGCGTTCCGCCCGCATTCTCATTATATTCGAGAATGAAATCTGCTTTGTTATTGAGCATTAGCGATAGGTACGCGTATCCTTGATCGATCACGCTATAACTTCTGTCTCGTTTATATTCGACGATAACAAATGCGTTTGAACTCTTGTCATATGCCAAAGTATCGATGCGGAAATTTTGTAAGGTGAATTCTGAACGCACGAATTGAAGATTAAATATCGTCTGTAAGTTTTTCTCCGTGATGTTCTGTATTTCCTTCTCCAGCTTGAAAGGCTTTTCTCGAATTAATGTGAGTTGGTCGTTTTTGCCAATATCGAAATATGCCATAGTTAATCCTTGCCAAAAGTACTTTTGTGACCAATCAGAAATAAAACAGGGCGTGCTGCCGCACGCCCCTACAACTTAATGTCGAAAATACCGCGCCCCCGTAAACACCATCGCCAGCCCTTCTTTATCACACAACGCAATAGAATCCCCATCCCGATTACTTCCGCCTGGCTGGATAATTGCCGTGATTCCCGCTGCCGCTGCTGCTGCCGGGCCGTCGTCGAAGGGGAAGAAGGCGTCGGAGGCTAAGACTGCGCCTTTGGCGTTTTCGCCGGCTTGCTTCAGGGCGAGTTCCACGCTGGAAACGCGGTTCATCTGTCCCGTGCCGGCGCCGATCATGACGCCGTTTTTGGCCACCGTGATGGCGTTGCTTTTGACGTGCTTGACGCATTTCATGGCGAATAATAAATCGCGCATTTCGTCTTCGCTCGGCGTTCGTTCAGTGACGACTTTTATTTCCTCTTGATTCAACTGATGCAAATCGGCATCCTGTACCAAAAGCCCGCCGGAGACGCGTTTGAAATCGAGCGGTTCGCCGGACGGTGAAAGGCGTGATCCGGTTTCCAGGATGCGCAAATCGGCGCCCCAGCCTTTGCGTTCTTTCAATAATTGCAAGGCGTCATCGTCATATCCCGGCGCGATGATGGCGTGATACATGGAGCCTTTGATGATGATCTCGCGCGCCGTGGCGGCGTCCACTTTTTCGTTGCAGGCAATGATGCCGCCGAACCGCGAAATGGGATCGGCGTCACGCGCTTTGCTGAAGGCCTCAGCCAGCGTTGCGCCGATGGCGCAGCCGCAGGGATTGGCGTGTTTGATGATGGCGGCGGCGGGTTCGCTGAATTCGTTGACCAGATTCCACGCGCCGTCCAGATCGAAGATATTGACGAAGGACAACGCAATGCCATGCAACTGCCGCGCCGCCGCTAAAGTTCCTTTGGCCGCTTCCGGCTCGCGATAAAAGGCGGCGCGCTGATGCGGATTTTCGCCGTAGCGCAAATCCTGCACTTTCTCAAAAGCCAGCCGCAACGATTCCGGCAGCGGTTCGCCGCTCAGATATCCGGTGATGGCCGCGTCATAAGCCGCTGTGTGGGCGTAGGCTTTGATGGCCAGATGGCGGCGCGTTTCGGGGGATGTGTGGCCGTTTTCGCGCAACTCTAAAAGTACTTTTGCGTAATCCCCCGGATCGACCACGACGGTGACGGCATCGAAATTCTTGGCCGCCGAACGCAACATGGACGGCCCGCCGATATCGATATTTTCCACCGCTTCTTCCAGCGTCACATCGGGCTTTGCCACGGTGGCCTGAAAAGGATATAAATTCACGCAGACCAGATCGATCGGTTCAATTTGCTGCGCTTCGAGCGCCATCAAATGCTCCGGCACATCGCGCCGCGCCAGCAGGGCGCCGTGCACGGCCGGATGCAACGTCTTGACGCGGCCGTCCATCATTTCGGGAAAGCCGGTGACATCGGAAACATCGGTCACTTCCAGCCCCGCGCCGCGCAGGGCTTTGGCGGTGCCGCCGGTCGAGAGGATTGCAAATCCCAATTCATGCAACGTTTTGGCGAAATCCGCCACGTCGGTTTTGTCGGAAACACTGATTAATACTCGCTTATTCATGGAGTGAATCAGTATAGCATTTGAGTGCTGAGTGCTGAGTAGAAAAGTACTTTTATCCTTTCACACGCCACACCTTGACCGAACCATCTTTATAAGACGCAGCCAATGTTTTGCTGTTGGGTGACCATGATAGTGCTTTTATAGGGCCAGAGTTGCCTGGCGCGGGTGGTGATTGCATCGCTTGAGATAGCCGGGGGAAGCGTTCGCGGATAATTGAATAATGCCAGAGTTTTTGGAGCGCATAAATCCGCGTGCGATCGCGGATTTGTTCTGATAATGTTTGTTCTGTAAAGCGATGAAGCAATTTACCGGTTTTGACATCCACAACATTTAAAAATCCCGCGCCATTGGTTCGATAATTATTGTCATATCCACTGAAAGCCAACATCGTTCCATCAGGTGAAAATAATAATAAACTGGGAAATTGTTTGTCCCCGTAATATTTCCACTTCAAACTTCTAAGCCCCAAATCATAACACCATATGGTGCCATCTATACCATTTTGCGCCCAACCAACAGAATCGTTTGTACTTACAGTCGCATAGTATTTTTGATTTTTTGAGAGGGCAGGAGAATTCCAGCCGAACCAAAAGGAGGCTGTTTTTTCCGGAAAGGGTAGAGTGATGGTATTCCCATTAAGTTCGTTGAGGAGTAGAGCGCCTTTTGGCTCTTGATGATAATCAGGATAAGACCAATGGATAAAATTTTTGGTAACAGTAATCGTCTTGTTGCCGTTCGTCCTGGTATAAGTCGGCCACAATGAAAGTACTTTTAGGCCGTCATCAGAATATGCAACATCAGGGATATATTCTTCAAAGTCATATAAAGTGGTGGTGTGAGGAGTGGTAGAAATAAATTGTTTCGTCTGAATATCCCAAACGTAATAACGGCGCTTTATACCAAGTGACCGGGTAGGAAATTTGTCAACTGTCTTCTCCGAACTATAATAAATTGCAAAAGGATGTGTACCTCCGATGATTTTGATCAAATGTTTGTCCTTTGTGTTATTAGGCAAAAGAGCTACAATTGATTGATCAGATGTGCGATGAAGACGTTGATTTGCATCACGTTGATTGATATCTTGGTTCTTGATGAAGTCGTAAGTCACATAAAATTGGCCATCATCGGACACGAGTTTGATTCTGGAGCTTTGAATCGGAGTAAGCTCTTTACCGCTGCTAACATCCCAGCGTTTGATTTGGCCCAGGTAAATTCTACCCAGAAGCTGCTTGCCGTCGGGCGTGAAAGCGAGGGAGCCTACCTCTTGTTGAACTACGTGGGATATCGTGATTGGTTTTGTGGGGTGAGGTTGTTCAGGAGTTGGCCGCAGCACCGAATGGAAAATACGTTTCGATGGCATATGAAATACCAGAAGCGGCTTCGTCGCCCGCGGTTGCGCCAGCGCAGGGAGTAGGATATTGGAAACAAAAATCCAACCAATAACAACAATGCAAAGCAAACAACAGTAGCCGATTATTTTGATTATTTTATTGCGCATCTGAAAGATTCCCTTAAAAGTACTTTTACCATAAATTTGTGCGATGAACGTTTTTTCGAGCCGCTACGCGGCAATGAATATATCTCAAAAGTACTTTTACACTCATTTCACACGCCATATTTTTACGGAGCCGTCTTCATAAGCCGCAGCCAGGAACTTGCTGTCTGGAGACCAGGCGATTAAGCCGACCATTTCTGAAGCATCTACTGGTGGAATGGGATATGTGTGATGGGAGACATTCTGTGTCCTTATTTTATTTTCATCAGATTGGCGAAGATGTTTTAGCCGGCTTATTTCCATTTGAGTACGATCGCGGATTTGCTGCCAAAGAGTTTGTTCTGTAAAACCATGAAGTAATTCGCCGGTATTAGCGTCCAGAACGCTCAAAATGCCGGTGCCGTTCAATTGGTCTAAGCGGGCTGAATTGCCGGTTGTATTGCCCGTCGAACCGCCGCCCGCGGCTAAGAACTTGTTATCCGGTGAGAACTGTAACTTGCTTGGGCTGAAAGCGGCTCGGTAATACCTCCATTTTAAATTGTGGTGCGCCAGATCATAGCACCAGATTTCTCCGTTCTCAAACCACTTATGATCTGCCATAGCCGCAAGCAGATTTTGATTGGGAGATAATGCGGGATTTAGCCAGCCGAAGTCAAACCATAAAAAGTACTTTTCGTCGTCTTGCGTCAGATAACTCTTCCCTTCGAGAGAAGGCGGATTTGTATATTCTTTGGGGAAGGGTAGCGTCATAATTTTTCCGTTCAGTTCATTAAGCAACGACACTTCCTTTGGATGGATAGCGATTGACTTCTCTTCATTTGGAGGGTTTTGAATCCAGTGAACAAAATTCTTCGTAACCGTAATCGTCTTGCCATTCTTTTTTGTTGTATAAGTCGGCCATATGGAAAGTACTTTTTTGCCATCATCTGCGATAGCCACCTGGTCGGACGTATATTGGTAATTGTAGAGCATCCTTGTCGGAGGATTTGGCGAGAGGTAATGTTTGGCTAAAACGTCCCAGGTGTAAAATCGACGTTTTTGGTTGGTAACTTCATATCCGCGTCCCATGTAATCATCTCTGATACTTTCCTGATAGCGATAAATAGCTAACGGATGATCGCCGCCGACAATTTTGTAGAGAGACTGATACATCGTGGGGGTTGGCAATGTGCCGACAATTGATTGATCGGATATGCGATACAGTTGGGAACTGGTTTCATGATTTACGTAATTATACACAATGTAATATCGCCCGTCGTTCGACAGTTGTGAAATATCCTGATTCTTATTGTTGCATTGAATCGATGGCAATTCTTTGCCAGTACTAATATCCCACCGCTGAAGCTCCCTCTTTTTATCCGGCCGATTTAAATAGATGAGTTGCTTTCCATCAGGTGAAAAAGCAATGGACTGGAAAGCATTGTTCCATGGTTTTAGGTGAATCGTTAAATAAGGCTTTGAGGCATGAAATGCTGTGAGTGAAGGCACAAGAATTTTGACGGTAAACAAACCGCCAATTATTACGATACAGAAAAGACAAAACCAGCCGATTAATTTTAGTGTTTTTCTCATTTTGTTGTCCGATAAAAGTACTTTTATTTACTCTTTCACGCGCCATAATTTCACCGAACCGTCAACATAAGATACCGCCAGCGTTTTGCTGTCAGGAGACCATGTGAGTGCGCTGGGGATGCCGGAATCGTAGGGCGCGAATTGATGAAAATAGCTGTCGTCGATACGGAGCTTATTCTTCCGGTAGAAGTTAATGGTATCCATAATTTTGTAGCGCATTTGATGAAAAGTCAGAGTCATTCGGTCTTTCATTTGATCTTTCCAGTTTTGCTCCGTAAATATGTGAATTAATTTCCCGGTTCGCGTGTCGACGACGTATGTAAATCCCATGTTGTAGCGATAAGTGGTATCAAAGCCGCTGACAGCCAGCAGGGTTCCGTCCGGTGAAAAAGCCATCATGAGAGGAAAGTACTTTTCATGGTGATAATGCCAGCGTAATTTTTTCTGCGATAAATCGTAACACCAAATGCTCCCATCCTGGCCATCGGCGGAAACGCTGCCTTTGACTGTAAAACTTACCGCAGCGTATAAATTTCCATCATCTGATAATTGGGGCGTTTGGTAGGAACTATTCAAAAACATCGGATCCGGATGATATTGATCTTGTGGGAAATCGAACGTTTCTTGTTTGCCGGTAATTCGATTGAGAAGTTTGATTTTCACTATCGGTACAAGAGGCTTTACTGGAAGGCCATTCAGTTGATTATTGAGTTTTTGGTTTTTCGCTTTCTCATCTTCGATATAAGTGGGATATAGCGAGAGAACCTTTGGCCCGTTTGGAGAATAAGCCGTCCCCGGATTCCAGATGGCGTCGCTCAGTGGTTTGTTGACGATGGAATGCGGCGTTAATAATTTTTCGCTGTGAATATCGTGGATGAAATATTTCGATGTTTCTATGTGGTCGGATTTTCTTTTTCCGGAAAGAGTGTCGTATTTAACGCTAATGGCGAGTGGTTCATGTCCGACAATATCAAGTAAATCTTCACCTGCACCAAAGGGGATTGTGCCTATCAATTCCTGATTACTCAACTGATAAAAATGAAGCGTTTGCGAATTCTCCTTATCCTCCGTGGCGTAATAGCGGCCATCTTTTGATAATGCAATCAATGCTTCCGGGCTTGTAATCGGAGTTAATCTTTTATCGCTTAGAGTATCCCACCGACGAATGGAGTTTCCGCCTGTTGTCGTTTCGGTATAGAGACAGAGAAGCTGCTTCCCATCCCGTGAAAAAGCAATTCGTTTTGATCCATATCGCCCGGTATGAACTTTGAAAATGGGCTTTGTGGGATGGGGAGCTTTGGACGACGGCACAATGATATTAAATGTAATCCATCCACAAGCATATATGACACAAAATAAGCAAAACCAGCCAATCCGCTTCCACGCCGTATTAAACATAAAATTCTCCGGTTATTTCAGCATAACCTAAAAGTACTTTATGTTACAAATTTTTAAGAGCGTTTTATTTGCGGTGAATGACTTTGCGGCCTTCCACGCGCAGCAGTCCGCGCGCTGCCCAGTCGATGCATTGGGAGTAGAGTTTGTGTTCCTGCGCTTGCACATGCGCGGCGAGACTTTCGGGGGTGTCATCATCGGCGACCGGGACGCAGGCTTGCGCCACGATGGGACCCATATCGTAATTTTCGTTTACGATGTGCACGGTGCAACCGCTCACTTTGCAGCCATATTCCAACACCGATTTATGCACGCGCATGCCATACATGCCTTTGCCGCCAAAGGCTGGCAGCAGGGCGGGGTGCACGTTGAAAATACGATCGGGAAAGGCTTCCAGCAGCACCGGCGTGACGATGCGCAGATAACCGGCCAGCGCGACAATTGAAACACCTTCCTGATACAATGCGTCGCTGACTTTATGATCCCATTCTTCCTGTGAGGCGCATTGGGAAGGCGGCAGCACCAACGTTTTTATATTGGCATCACGCGCCCGCGCCACCGCACCATGCAATTCATTGGTGGAAACCAGCAGGGCAATTTTGGCATGCAGTGAGCCGGCGCGCACGGCGTCGATGATGGCCTGGAAGTTGGTGCCTCCGGATTGGCCGGAAACCATTACAGCGATTTTTGTTGTATTCATAACGACAGCAAGTATTCCTTTCAGACAGAAACAAAGACGGGCCGGATAGCCCGCCTTCCACTAAAACAAACCCTGATAAGTTAGCAGATGGAGCAAGTTTTGGCAATGCCAAAAGTACTTTTACATCAAAAGTACTTTTAACGGGCCAGCGCCAATAAATTGGCATCGGGCGATGCTGCCAGGTGCGTGCCGGGCGCGTTTTCGCGGGCGAAATAAATCTGCACCCGCGACAACATAATGCCGTTATTATAAGTCCAGATGGCGGTCTGGCCGCTTTCGATGGGATCGGGATCGGTGTAGCTGAGAATGAGATCATTATCCAGGTAGCAATCGATGCGCGAGCCCACTTTATTAATTCTCATATACCACCACTGGCGGTGCACCTTGGGAGGATTGCCATCCAGAATGGTGGGAAAAAGGGCGTTGGCATCGGTGGTTTGCGCCACCATTTTGCCATTGCGCATCAGCACGGTGTGGGTGTTGCGGTCGGCGCCGGCGATGAGCGTGTAACCGCTGCCCAGATCTTTGCCATTGCCCAGCACGGTCATGGCGAAATTGCAGGGATATTCCGGCCAGCGCGGCGTTCCCGATACTCCCATTTTAAAGGAAAAATAGGTTTGCACGCTGATATCGCCGGAGAACTTCCGCTTGTTCCACACCGCTGCCACTTCGTCACTGCGTCCGCCAAACCAGCTCCAGCCGGGCGAGCAACTCCAGCGATTGGTCATATCCCAGACGCCGCTTTGCACCCACCAATCGGTCGGCGGCGAGGCAAAGGTGTAGTCGTAAACGTGCGATGTATTGATTTGAACGCTATCCAGCGCGGGCCGGGCGCCGCTCAAACCTATCGTTTGCGCCGGTGCGGCCAAAAGGGGCATGGCGGCCAGAAACAAACCGCCGGTAATAAATGCAGAAGTGCGTGCCAGCAAATGCATGGGAGAAACCTCCAACGACAATTCAGTGTAACAAGCTCCTTCATCAATGGCACGTAAAAGTACTTTTATCCTCCGGCAGGGAATGCCGGAGCCACGATGATGATCCTTGATCAGGCGTGCGGATGTTCGGGTTCGCGCACCCATAACAAGGTGCCGATCAGGCAGAGGGAAAACACGGCTACGCAGACATAGAGCCACACGCTGATGGGGACGGAATCGACACTCTTAAAATGGGGTGATAAATGCATGCCATGTTCTAAAAGTACTTTTCCGGCTTTGTGCCATTGCGTCATCAGATGTCCGGCGGCGGCAACGCTCCCCAGGCCAAAGACCACGCCAATGCCCTGCGCGGTTTGCATCAGGGAAAGCGCCTCGGCCTGGCGATGGTCATGCACTTGCAAGGAAGTAAGCCCCAGCCAGGCCGGTGTTCCCAGGATAAAGGAAACTGCCAGCAGCAGCATGCCCACACCGAAGACCCATTCCACTCGAATGGTGGCCACCAGAATCATGCCGGTCACGGCGGAAACATAAGAAAACCATACGGCGCGCGGGCGGCCGATGGAATCTGCCACGCGGCCCAATGGCAGGGCTATGACAGCAAGGATGATGGCGGGCAGCACGATCATGCGCGGCAATTCGGCCTGGCCGATGCCAAAGGTTTGATCCAGATAAAGCGGCAGAGTGGTGGCGAGAATTCCCACCGCGGTTTGAGAAAGCGCGTAAATGCCCATCATTTTGAGCAGCATGGGATGATTCTTGAGCAGCGATTCCCGGGGCGCGGCGGAGGCGCTCTCGTGCGTGGGCGCGGCGCCCAGATCCTGCCGCAACACTTTCCATGCGATGAATGCGCCGGTTGCCAGCACCAGCGATGAAAGCGGAAACACCCAGCGGTTGCCGATTAGATTGCCCAGATATAATCCCGCCAGCGGGCCGATGGCAAGGCCCAGGCAATAAGCGCCGTTGAAGACGCTCATGGCTGCGGCTTTGGCCTGGCGCGGCACGGCGCGTGCCATCAGCGCGCTCATGGACGGCCACAACGCGGCAGCGGCAAATCCATCGATGGCGCGCAAGGGCACGAACATCCACCATTTGGTGGAAAAGGTCATCAGAAAGGGCGAGCAAACCGCCAGCAGCAACGCCGTGATAACCACTTTGCGCGGGCCGATGCGGTCGCTCAATTTGCCCATGGGCACTTTAAAGATAGTCTCGCAAACCGTGAAAGCCAGCAGCGCGATAGCCACGCGCGAGGCGATGAGTTGCGTTCCCTGATGAGCCAGCAGGTCATCTTTGAAATAATATTCCATCACCAGGATCAGCGTGGCCCAGGCCATTTCAGCGCAAACTGAAATAAGTCCCAAACGCAGCAAAACCGGATATTCGGTAAAAACACCTAACGGGCCGCCAGCGCCCAATAATTTGCGAAGCATTGGAATCAATTATATCAACAAGAAGTTAGAAGCCGGAAGTCAGAAGCCGGAAGTTTCGGTTCGTCACGACAAAAAGTACTTTTTTATCATTCTCACTTTTACCCCCTGACTTCTTTCTTCTCAAAACAAATATACTTATTTTCCAATGAGTAACACGGAAATCACCATTATCGGCGGCGGGTTGGCGGGCAGTGAAGCGGCCTGGCAGGCGGCGCGTGCCGGAGCAAAAGTACTTTTATATGAGATGCGCCCCAAAGTGAAAACGGCGGTGCATCAAACCGGCGATCTGGCGGAACTGGTGTGTTCCAATTCGTTGAAAAGCAATGATCTCTCCAAAGCCACGGGTTTGTTAAAGCATGAAATGCGCCAGCTCGATTCGTTGATCATCGCAGCGGCGGATAAAGCGGCGGTGCCGGCGGGATCGGCGCTGGCTGTGGATCGGGTGAAATTCGCCACGGCGATAACGCAGCGTTTGGAAGAGCATCCCAACATCACTCTGATTCGCGATGAATTGCAACAAATCCCCGACACGCCCACCATCGTGGCGACCGGCCCGATGACATCTCCGGCGCTGGCTAAATCAATCCAGAGGATTCTGGGTGATTCGTTCCTGAACTTTTTCGATGCGGTGGCGCCGATTGTGGATGCTGATTCGCTGGATTATGACCGGCTCTTTCTGGCGTCGCGTTATGATAAAGGCGATGCGGCCTATTGGAATTCGCCTCTCACGGAAGAGCGATATGACGCCCTGCGCGAGGCTTTGCTGGAAGCTGAAATCAGCGTGCCGCATAATCCCGAAGATGCCGAAGTGCCCTATTTTGAAAGCTGTTTGCCCATTGAGGAATTAGCGCGACGCGGGCGTTTGACGATGCGCTTTGGCGCCTTGCGTGGCGCCGGTTTGACCGATCCCCAAACGGGAAGATGGCCCTTTGCCTGCGTGCAACTGCGCCCCGAAAATCAGGATGGCACCATGTATAATCTGGTGGGATTTCAGACCCGTTTAAAATGGGGCGATCAGACGAAAATCCTGCGGCTCTTGCCCGGTCTGGAAAATGTGGAGATTGTGCGTTTTGGTGTGATCCACAAAAACATTTTCCTGAATGCGCCGTCCGTGCTTAAAAGTACTTTTCAAACCCAGAAACGCGAAGACCTGTTTTTTGCCGGGCAGTTGACGGGCGTGGAAGGTTATGTGGAATCATCAGCGGCCGGTTTGCTGGCCGGCATCAACGCGGCGCGGCTGGTGACTGGTAAAAGTACTTTTACGCTGCCCCGCGAAACCGTGCTGGGCGCATTGACGCATTACATGACGACAGCCGATCCGGCGCATTATCAACCGATGAACAGCAACTGGGCTTTGCTGCCACCCTTGCCGCCGCCGCCGAACAAAAAGAAATGGGGCAAAGATGAAAAAGCGCAATTACTGGTGCAACGCGCCCAAGCGGCAATGCATGAGTTTATGGTGACCTCTGACCAGTGACCCGGAACCTGTGACCTAATACCTATTTCCAATGAACAATAGCGATAAAAGTACTTTTGATAGCTATGTCGATCAGTATTTATCGCATTTGCGGGATGCGCGCAATGCGTCGGAACACACGGTGCGTTCCTATGCCAGCGATTTGCAGCAGTTCATGCAATGGCTTGCGAGCGAGAAATTAGCGGAGGGCACAGGATGGGGCGGCGTGACGCCGCTGATGATTCGCGGTTTTTTATCGGCGCTGGTGCAGCAGCAATATGAGCATCGTTCGGTGTTGCGCAAACTTTCCACTTTGAAAGCGTTTTTCAAATGGATGGAACGCAGCGCGTTCATCGAAAGCAATCCGGCGGCCGCGGTACGTTCGCCCAAGTCGCCGCGTCCGTTGCCGGATGTGCTGGATTTGGCCGAAGTGGAAAGAATGCTGGCGCTGGCTAATGGCGATTCGCCTTTTGCCGCGCGCGACCGCGCTCTGATCGAAGTGCTTTATGCCACCGGAATGCGCGTTTCGGAGGCTGCCGCTTTGAAATTGCCGGAGATCAATTGGAACAGCAATGAAATCCGCGTGGTCAGCGGCAAAGGAAATAAGGAACGAATTGTGCTACTGGGGCGTTATGCCCGTAAGGCTTTGGAACATTATGTGGCGGAACCGCGCGGCGCATTGCTGGCCAAGAAACGCAATCGCCTCGATTACACCACTGACGCGGTGTGGATCAACAGTCGCGGCACGCCGCTATCGGCACATGCCATTTATACGATGGTGTTGGATTATGCCGGAAGGGCCGGAATTTTAAAACACGTTTCGCCGCACACCTTGCGCCATTCCTTCGCCACGCATTTGCTGCAAAACGGCGCGGATTTGCGGGTGGTGCAGGAATTGCTGGGACATCAGTCGCTTTCGTCCACGCAAATTTACACGCGCATCAGCGCGGCGCATTTGAAAGAGGCCTATGTGAAGGCGCACCCGCGAGCCCGGTTAGGCGGATGAATAAAAGGGTAAGGAAAAAGTACTTTTATGACAATTTCCGCCAGCGTGTTATAATGTGAAATTAGTGCCACAGAGTTACGTCGCTCATGTACCATAATTTATGTTACATTTGGATTATTGTCCGATAGCAACAGAAGGTGAAGCCCGCCAGGTAAAGGGCGCAAGGCAATGAGTCACGTCTCCTATTATGCGTTGGCGCTGAGTATTGTCAAACTGCTGCTCACGGCTGCGGGGTTACTGCTCGTATTCTTCGACTGGAGCGCGGCCCGCCGGCGCGAATTTCTCTACATCTATTTCAACGAAGAAAAGCCGGGATTTAATTACTTCGCCGCAGCCCGGCGGCGGCGCGCCCAATATACCCGTTTATTAATAGCGTTCAGCGTGCTTTTTGTGGGGGACTTTTTGTCTGTCATCATGGATGCCGCGGTCAGCCCGGTCAACGAATGGGAAATCTGGGTTGGCTGGTGGCATTCCAACTGGCATTTGGCGCCGCATTGGAGCGCGGCCGTGGAACTCGCCGCGGGATTGCAATTATGGAGCGTCTTTTTGATGAGCCTGGGATTGTTCCTGCTGGCGCTGGGCTTTTTAAACCATCCCTCGCACGAAAAAGCCACGCCCATCGAATATGCCGCGCTGGGCTATATCGCCATCTGGAGCCTGCTGGCAGTGGGCGTGATCACCGGCATCTTTGGTTCCGGTACTTTCATCGTCGCCAATATCGCTATGTTGCTTTTGATGCTGGGGGTGACGCTGGCCGTGGTGATTCACACCATGATGAATTTGAAGGAAGTCCCCAAGCCCGGCTTGCTTAATTACAATCCAATGGTGATGGGGGTTTGTTTCATCCTGTTGTGGATCGGCATGTGGGGCCGCTATATTTTTAAAAATCCCACATGGACGCCGCTCTTTGGCGCGCTGGTCTTTATCCCCATTGTGGGCATGGTGGCCAAAGGCGTGCTGAATGAATATGAATTGGTGGAAATGTCGCGGCATCGCCTGGGACGGGAACGGCAAACCGTGGTCACCTTTCTGCGCCGCATTGGATCGGCGTTTACCACGGCAATGGATTTGAAGCAGGTGTTGCACCTGATTTTAGAATCGGCCCTGGAAACCACCGATGCCGCTGCTGGCGCTATTTATTTGTATAATGCCCAAACCAACTTATTAGAGCCGCGCGATGTAGTGAATTTCTTTCCGCCGCTTTACACTGAATCGGCCTGCGTGAGTGCCGCCGACCGCACCGAAAGCCTGGAAGAAGAGATGAAACACCAGTCGTTCCGGCTGGGCGAAGGCGTGCTGGGCGAAGTGGCGGAGCAGGGACAGGCGCGCATCATCAATGACGTGCAGGCCTCCGGCATCATGATCGGTGGTACCGCCGAATATCTGCGCAATCGTTCCATGCTGGTGGTGCCTTTGCGCATTCGCGAAGAACCGCTGGGTGTGATGGCGGTGTTATGCAAACAACGCGGATCATTTGAGAATGAAGATCGCCTGCTGCTGCGCGCCCTGGCGGATCAGGGAGCGATCTTCATTAACAACGCGCTGCTCACCGATGAAGTGGCCAAGCAGGAACGTTTGCGGCGCGACCTGCAAATCGCGCGCGACATTCAGCAGCGCCTTTTGCCCGAAAAGTGCCCGGAAGTGGAAGGTTACGAAATCGCTGCACTGGGCAGTGCGGCCACCGAAGTGGGCGGCGATTATTACGACTTTTTCTGGGTGGATGACGATCATCTGGCATTTGTGGTGGCGGATGTTTCGGGCAAGGGCGTTCATGCCGCGTTGATCGCTTCTATGATTCGCAGCGTGTTTCGCACCCAGGCCAAAGGTAATCCGGATGTGCGTCTGGCGCTGTGCCAGGCCAATGAATTCATCGGCGAAGATTTGCGCAGCGACATGTTCGTGACCTGTATTTATGGCATCCTGAACATCAAAGAAAGTACTTTTGAATGGGGCCGCGCCGGGCATGAACCGTTGGTAGTGGCTCATCAATCAGGCGAAACCGATGTTTCTTCGCCCAACGGATTTGCGCTCGGCGTGGTGCCATCGCCTGATTTCGGAGAATTGCTGGAAGTCGAAAAAATCCAGCTCCAGAGCGGCGATCGCATCCTGATGTTTACGGATGGACTGACGGAAGCCATGAATGAAGACGGCGAGGAATTTGGCATGCAACGTATTTTGGATGTGTTGCAAAGCCACCAGGACAAGTCATCGGTTCCGGCTGCTCCTCTGGCGCGTCCCGCATTAACGCGTTCTGCTGCCACTCTGCCAGAACACATTTCCGCGACAGAAGACGGCGAAGGCGATCTGTGGACGCTCGAACGCGAAGTCGCCCAACACGTGGGAGGCGCCGCGCAAAGCGATGATTTGACTATTGTGTATTTGAAGGTGAAGTGAATGTAGGATATAAGATGTAGGGTGTAGTGAGTAGAACTCAGCAGAAGGATGCGTAATGTCCCTCTTTTTAAAAGGGGGATTGAGGGGGGATTTTTCTTGTAGCAAAAGTACTTTTACCTAAAGTACTTTTGTAACACCCTTGCCTTCTACCCAAAAAGGAATTTATGAAATTATCAGTAATGTTGGGCAATTTTAAACAGCCCTTTGAAGAAGCCTTGAATTCGACACAGGCATTGGAACTGGAAGCGATTCATTTATCGGCAAATGGTGAATGGGAACCGTCCGCATGCGATAGCGCCAAACGGACGGAGTTAAATGGTAAGTTGAAGGAACGCGGTCTGGTCATTTCTGCCTTATCACGCTGGGGCGGTGGCGTTGATCTGGGTGATGCCGATTTCGCGGAACGCGATGTGGCCGATGCCAAACGCACGCTGGAAATGGCAGCGGAAGTGATGCCGGGAACGCAGGGAATCTGGCAGGCGCACATCGGTGTGATGCCACCTGAGATGAGTGGCCCGCGTTGGGATGCGTTTCTGCGCAGTTGCGAAGAGATCGCCAGACATGGTGAAAAAGTCGGCGCCTGTCTGGCCATCGAAACCGGCCCCGAACCGGCTCGCGTGATGGAAAAATTGATGACGGAAATTGATAGTCCGGCTTTGCGGGTTAATTATGATCCCGCCAACTTAATCATCTGGCCGGCGCTGCGCCATCATAATGAACGGTTGCTGAAAAAATACGGCAAGCCGGATAAACCCTATGATGCGGATGAGGCAGTTGCGGATTATGAACCGGTGCAGGGCGTGAAGCGTTTGGGGAAATTCACCGTGCATACCCATGCCAAAGATGCCAAAGTCGTGGATGGTGTGAATCAGGAAGTGCCGCTCGGCGAAGGTTGGGTAGACTGGCAGGAATATCTGGGACTGCTCAAAGCCAGCGGTTATGAGGGTTATCTGGCCATTGAGCGTGAAACCGGCGCTGACCCGGCCGGCGATATCAGCCGCGCCGCAGCATTCCTGCGGGAACAATTGCGCTTGTTGGGATAATCATTATTTTTATTGGGGCACGCCCCAAAGTACTTTTGCTCATTGTTAATTGTTAATTGCTCATTGCCAAACAATCAGGGAATAACTTATGTCAGAAAAAGTGCGTATAGGATTTGTGGGTTGCGGTAAAAATGGCCGCGGCCATCTGGGACGTTTACATCAACTTGAAACCGCGGATGTCGTTGCCGTTTGCGACACGCAGCAAAGTCTGGCGGAGCAGGCCGCAGAAGGCACCGAAGCGAAGGCGTTTGCCGATTTTCATCAAATGCTGAAAGAAGTTGAGCTGGATGCGGTGTATTTATCGGTGCCACCGTTTGTGCATGGCGAAATGGAAATGGCGTTGGTGGAAAACAATCTGCCGTTTTATGTAGAAAAGCCAGTCACGCTGGATTTGCGATTGGGCCGCCAGATTGCTGAAGCGGTGCGTGCCAAAAATCTGCTCACTTGCGTGGGCTATCAATTGCGCTATTTCGCTTCGGTGAATGCAGCGCGCCAGGCGTTGGCGGATCAAAAGATAGGCCTGGCATCGGGTTATTACTGGTGCGGCACGGGACGCGCCATGCTGGGAAACTGGTGGAGTGAGCGCACCAAGTCCGGCGGTCAACTGGTGGAACAGGCCACGCACACGCTGGATATGATGCGCTATTTGGTGGGCGAGATCGAAGAAGTGTTTTGCTATGAAGCGCAGCGCCAATTCACTTCCGCGCAAACCGATTGCCCCGATGTCACTGCTATGACGGTGCGATTTGCCAATGGAGCAGTTGGAACCATGAGCTGCGTTTCCTCCCTTTCCACCACCGACGGTTTCGCCAATGTGCTGGATATCACTTTTGAAGATAAATATTTGCGCTGGTCGCCCGCTTCAGTGGTGGTCAAGCATGAAGGCAAAGAGAACGAAGCAACAGGCGAAGCAGCATTTGCTTCCGCTGATGAAGCTTTTATCGAAGCAGTGCGTTTGAATGACCGCTCGCACATTCTCTCCGATTATGACGAAGGCCTGCGCACCGTAGCTGTCACCCTCGCCGCTGGCGAATCCGCCCGCCGCAATGCACCGGTGCAGGTGGCGGAAATGCTGGCAGGTTAGACAAGCGCAAGTTGGTAGCGGGAAGCGGGCGTAAAAGTACTTTTGGGCATCTCTAAAAAGTACTTTTGTACGGCTAACCGCATACCGGCCTTCACCGGAATGACGAAATTGAATTTTTAGAGACGCCCTTTTAGATTTTTGTCAAATCGAGATTTCTCCTGCGTGCGCCACCTTCTCGTTGCCAGCGTTAGATGCTAAGGCTAACAATTTGCCTTTCTTACCTTGACGTCAGTGAATATCTTACCTATAATCTCTTGGGCTATTTACGAGATATCATGCATAATTTTGTGATCATTTTGCAGGCGCTTTTAGCGGTTGCGTTACTAATTTTAGTGGCTTTAACAGAAGATAAAAACGAGCAGGGCGGCGGCGTCATGGGATTGGGCGCGGCCGGCGGACGTTCCGCCAGTGAAGTGGATATGGTGGTTGGCGCGGAGCGTATTATCAAACCTGCCACACGCTGGGTTGGCGGCGCTTTTCTGGCCGTTTCCGTGGTTGCCGCATTTTCGGCCAGTGCCGTCACGGTCTGGCATTTTCTGGTTGTTGGAGTGATCTATTTAATTTGCATGCTTTATGGCGGTCCGATCTGGGAAACCATTTGCGGCACTCGCCAGAAAGTCAAATAATGTCACATTTTTGTCGCAGTGGCGGAATGGCAGACGCGCCAGCTTGAGGGGCTGGTGGGGTTTAAACCCCGTGGAGGTTCGAGTCCTCTCTGCGACATAGTTTGGAAAGTAGTATGCATTAAGGATGGGGCTGTTGCCTTGTCCTTAATGTGTTTTAGAGAGAGATATTTAAAATGCTTCACACCGTGCAATGGCCTTATCTACCTGTTCTGGAACGCCTGCTGCTGGCAGTTGCGCTCGGGGTCTTTGTGGGGTTGGAGCGCGAATGGCGTGGCAAGGATGCAGGCATTCGCACCTTCGGATTTGTTTCTCTTTTAGGTTGCATCAGCGTTTTAATGGGAAAGGAATATTCCCTGCTGGCCCTCGCCATGATTGGTATTCTGGTGGTCTTTCTCAACTGGCAACGCATTCATACCAATCATACCGCCGAATTAACTACATCCATCGCCATGCTGGTTACCGGTTTTAATGGCGCCCTGTGTGGCCTGGGACATACTTTTGCCCCCGCCGTCATCGGCATCGGAACAGCATCTCTGCTGGCCTGGAAAGAATCGCTCACCGAATTCAGCACCGGCCTGACCGAGCAGGAAGTACGTTCGGCCATTTTGCTGGCTGTCATCGCGTTTATCGTGTATCCGGTATTGCCGGCTCATTCACTTGACCCGTGGGGATTGATTGAGCCGCGTGTGGCCTGGGCTACGGTGATTTTGATCGCTGCCATCGGTTTTGTGAACTATGTGCTGTGGAAGATTTTTGGTACCCGTGGCATGGAAATCAGCGGATTTCTGGGCGGCCTGGTCAATAGCACGGTGGCCGCCACGGAATTGGCCGCGCGTACCAAAGAAGCAGGCGCTGCGCTGGTGGGAACTGCCTATCGCGGTATTATTCTGGCCAATGCGGCAATGCTGATTCGTAATGGCGTGTTGGTGGGAATCCTTGCATTGAGCACTCTGGGATTTGTGGTTGCACCGTTAGTTGCAATGCTGCTGGTCTGTCTTTTCATGCTGTGGTGGCGCAAGAACCATGATCATGAAGCCATCGATCAGGAATATACCCTGGAGATTAAATCGCCTTTTTCGCTGTGGGGCGCGTTAAAATTCGGTATTGTGTTCGTGGCGCTGGAAGCCGCGGGCATTTTGGCACAGCGTTATCTGGGCTCTTTTGGGTTTTATGCCATTAGCCTGATTGGCGGCATTGTCTCCAGCACATCTGCCGTAGCCTCGGCGGCGATTCTCGCTGCGAACGGCGAAATTCCGCGGCAGGTTGCCGCCAATGGCGCAGTACTGGCATCCATCGCCAGCTTGCTGATCGATCCGTTGCTAGTGGCGCGCATTGCCCGCAACAAAACATTGACGCGTCGTCTCACCATTACACTGTGTTTTGTGGCAGTGGCTGGTGTGATTGTTGCTGCCGCACAGACGGTGACGCTGGGACGTTTCCTGCATTGATGCCAAAAGTACTTTTATAACCAATAGCTTGAAATAAGATTTGTATGCTACCTTCACTTCAAGGCGTTTTACCCGTTTTGCATTTGCCGTACCAGGAGAATCAGCAAATTGACTGGGCCACGTTGCAGCACGAAGTCGATTTTGCCTACCAGTGCGGCGCCAATGGCGTTGTGATGGCGATGGTCACCGAAGTGTTGCGGTTGGGCGAATCCGAACGCCGCACCCTGACCGAAAAACTGGTGCAATTCTCTGCCGGACGTGGCTCGGTCGTGATCAGCGTGGGGGCTGAAAGTACTTTTATTGCCACTGAGCTGGCGCGTCATGCTGAAGCTGCCGGGGCTGATGCCTTAATGGCGATTCCGCCCATCGCCACCGCATTGGATGAAACGCAATTACGTTGTTATTTTGAAGACATCTTTGCGGCCACGACATTGCCGCTGGTGATTCAAGATGCCTCCAGCTATGTCGGCAAACCGATGAGTGCCGCGTTTCAGGCGGAGCTGTTTAACGCGTTGGGCGAACGTGTTTATTTCAAACCTGAGGCTGCGCCGGTGGGACCGGTGATTTCTGCCATTCATGCATTAACCGGTGGCAAAGCTCGCATCTTTGAAGGTTCCGGTGGTTCGATGTTAGTGGAAAATTACCGCCGTGGTCTGGCCGGCACCATGCCGGGCACCGATTTGCTGGACGCCATTGTTGTTTTATGGCGTGCGCTGGAAGCCAGGGATGAAGATCGTATTTATGCCATCGCGCCACTGGTTACTTCGATTTTAGCGCTGGCGGTAAATCTGGATGCCTATCTCTCGATCGAAAAACATTTGATGTGCCGCCGTGGCATCTTCCAAAATCAAATAGTGCGCGGCCCGGTTGGTTTTGTGTTAGATGACAAAACACGTGCCGAAGTGGATCGTTTGTTTGATCGACTGATGGAGCAATTGCATTAATTGAGTTGCGTCGGTATTTCTTAAGAAGCAGTCTAAGAATGGCAAGCATTGTGTCATTTCGACCGGAACGCAGCGAAGCATGAGCGGAGTGCAGTGGAGAAATCTTGCTGTTCGCCTTCCAAGAGATGCCTCGACTACGTCTGGCATGATACATACCTGTATTCTCGGACAGCTTCTAACACCAAGGTTGTATTTCCTTCTGCTTACGTTACTATCAATTCGCCTAAAAGTACTTTTAGAAAGAAAATGGCCATGTTCAAATTCATTGTGCCTGCCAACCGATGCTGCGGTTTGGAATCGAATTGGTATCAGCGAATCATGGAACGTCAACGATAACCTGCTGCTGCAATCTGTCCCGCTCAAACGGAAGGGAGATCACGGTGCGCGCGCGAAGGGTGCTGCTGTGGCCGTCTTTCACATAGGAGTTGTAATCCATGACCGGCCAGGTGATGGAAGCCTGGGGTGGCAGGTGAATTTTCCAACCCTCGCCGCCAAACCATTCGCCTGCCGCGCCTGCTTTCAAGTCGATTTTATCATCGCCGAAGACGCCGCTTTTGCCGCTCGCCGTTGACCATTTTTCACCCACTCGCGGCAGCAACGTGATGTGGGCTGCAACCGGAAGATTATCCAGTGTTTGCACGCTATAAGTCAGGCGGGCTTTGTGATCATCCATTAGTTCCACACGAACCTGAGTGTTCGTTTTGCCATATTTCAGGTCGAGAGCAAGCTGCTGCGGATGTAGATGAATATCATCGGGCGTGTATTGCAAGCCGGCGGGTGGAATAAAATTCGGCTTTTCCTTGCCCCACTGCGATTCCATGAGCGTGGGATTTCCCACGGTGAATGTGCTCCACAGCGGATGCAGCTTTGTGTTTCCGCCGCCAATGAGCAGCCCCGCTTTGTCATTAAATAAGCTGAGGAAGTTTTGCCGGTCTTTGTGCCACCTGCTGGTGGAGATGGGGGAATGATAGGCCGACAACGCTACGAACCAGGCCCCCTGGCGGCGCACCATCGCCTTGTTTGTATCGAGGATAAATTGATATTGTGCTTGTTGCGCGGGTGTCGGCGTTTCGGCGCCGACTGCGCCGTATAACAAAAAGGACGCCGCCAAATCAGCGCTCATGGCAACAGGCTTGCCCTTTTGGAGCTGATCCTTTTTAATGAGATCCCATTGATGGGACAAGTAGCCGCGCCCCGCCGCGGAGAATGAAAATCCCACGTTGGGCATTAATATCCCGTGATGATAAGGCTGGCGGCCTGCGATGGTATATACCGCCGTTCCGTCAGGATAAGTGAAAGTGGCATGATATTGTGCCGCCCGTTGCAGCGCCGGCAAAACAGAGGCATCGCCGGAGAGGGCGTAATAGGTGCCAACGGCATCCACGTAAACAAAATTGTAGCCGATCAAAGGACCGGCTGTTCCTTCCGTCCAATAGCCGCCGGGGTTCTGCGCGCCAACGGCATACGCCATATATTCCCTGGCCACGCTGCACCATTGAGGCCGGTTCAATGCCTGCCCGGCGCAATAGAGTGCCATTGCGTCGTGCGTGGGAATGTTCGCAACCGCGCCCTTATTTTTCAATCCGGAAGATAAAATGTCCGCGATTCCCGTGAAGCCCAGGGTGAGGCCTTTTATCCATCGCTCGCGGCGTTCATTGGGCATCGCATCTTTGATGAGGCTATAGGCGCGAACCCAGCGCGAATACGTCCACGGCATGTAGATGTTGCCCCATGTCGAACCGTCCTTTTTGCGAAAGACCCATTCGCCTTTGGCATCCTGCGCTTCTATCAAGGCATCGCCTCCATCCATGATTGCGTTCAGAACTTTGGGATCGTGGTAGTAGGGATTTTGCGAACTCTGCAGAGACCACGCGGCAGCCAACGGGTAAATGGCATTTTGATCCGTGACGATCCAAATGCCTTTTCCGAAACGTCCCGTTTTGGGATCCTGGCTGTGGAGCAAGGCGGGAATTCCGTTGATTAACAACGGCAGAAATTCTTTTTTGAAATCCCAAACTGCATCGTGATTAGATGATTTTACGGACGAATTCTCTTTTGCCATAGCGGATGGTTGAAACGACATTCCTCCCAATAGGAGAATGAGCAGCAATACGAGGATTTTGGTTTTCATGGTAAACGCGGCTCCCTGAGGTAACTTCAAAATAAACGGCTCTTCCTCGGCAATTGTAGCAAATTTAGTGGCTTGTTACTATTTCTGGAGCATCTGTGCTAAAGTTGTTACTATTAGTTCGCCTAAAAGTACTTTTGGGAAGGAAACGGCCATGTTCAATTTCACAGATAGGCACATCGAAGAGTATCAGACGTTGGGGTATACGGTGTTTCACGGGATTATTCCGGTGAAGCTGATTGACGAATTGCGACGTGAATGTGATCGCGGCGCGGAACTGGTGCGCGCGGAAAAAGGCCCGCAATCACAGCGTTTTCAGCCGATTGCCCATTTTGATATCGATCAAAAACCGTTTGAAGAATTTCAAAACCTGGCGGAAATTCGCGATGCCGTCAGTCGCATTATCCAGATCGATTGGGAGCCGTCCGGACTGGACGTGATGGGCGTTTTGATTGAACCGGCGAACGATCCCTATTGCATGAAATGGCACCGCGACTGGCGCGATAACATTCGCGGTTGCGACGTGAAAGATTGGGAAGCGCACAGCCAGGATCCGCGCATGTTCAACCAGGTGAACGCAGCGTTGTATGAGGACTCCTGCACCTGGGTGGTGCCGGGCAGCCATTTGCGGCCGGATACCGATGCGGAAATTTTGCGCTTCCCTGAGCGTCCCATTCCGGAGCCGGAATTAAAAGGTCTTGGCGCTGCCGCCAGGGAGCGGGTGAGCTTGGAATATCTGGAATCATTGCCCGGCGCGAAACGCATTCTCCTGGACGCGGGCGATTATTGCCTGTATCGCAATACTCTGTGGCACACCGGCAATTACACGCCGTATAAAAAACGCGCCACCTTGCACGATGGCACCAACAATCCCATCTTCCGCGAGTGGGGGCAGAACGCGCGAAAGGTGGCCGCCGAGCGCGTGGCCGCTGGCATCGAATGGGAAAATCCCAACACCGAACGGCTGGCGCAACTGGCGGGATAGAGTTCGCTATTCTCCTATCACTTGGTAGCTGCCGGCAGCATCTCCGCCGAAAGTGACTTTTTCCGCCGTGACTGAAAGTACTTTTAACCCGCCGTTACAGATCACCAGCGGCGTTGCCGCGAAGGGAGCGGTGAAGGTGACAGCATCGCCGGGTGCGGCCATCCCCGTCTGGGTGCGTTGCGCGTCGTGATTGGCGCGCGTGTCATAGCTGAACGCACCCAAAAGGATCACTGGCGCTTGCTTTGCCGTCACTTGTAATTTATGCACGCCAAATGGTAAATGCAAAATGCCCTTGCGATTTTCCATATACACCTTTTCGCCAGAAGCTAATTGAAAAGGGATGTTTGTGGGGTGTTCCCATATCTTCCTTCCGTCCACAGAAGCTTCCAGGATGCCGCCTTTTTGTGCATCAACCCATGCCACCGAGCAGGCTGTGCCGGCAAATTGCAAATGCGCGGATTGTCCCGGTTGCAAAAGTACTTTTGATGATCCATAAGGCGTGCCCCATTGCGATGCAAAGGGTTCGGCTGCGGAAATACCCTGCCAATTTTTGCTATCAACACCATGCCACACACGGTTGAGCGCTGCTTTGGAATCGGCGGCAACGAGGTGGGAATCGGTTCCGCTGACTTCGATGACATGCCGGTCGCCCAGGCTCAAGCGGCCGGTGGCAAAAGTACTGTTACGTGCGTCGCGCGCATTCATGGGTTTGCGGCGGCTGCCATTATCGACTTTTCCGTCCACGTGCACTGTCACCAGTTTATCTTTGGTGGAAGCCCATAAATTGACCATGGTGTCATCCAGAATAAACGCCGTTTTATTGTGGATGCGCGGCGAATTTGCCGGATACGTATCAATTTCACCTTCCCAGCCGATGGTGGTTGGCGTAATGCGTTCGGGCAGGTATTGCTGGGGAAGTCCCGGTTTCATGGGATCGGCCACTTCAAAGGCGCGCTGCAACAGCTGGCTCCAGATATAATGCGCGGCCGTTTGCGGATGCCCATCACGGGGCACCAGCGCGTAAGAATTGATATAACGCGTGGAAAGATCGAGTTCGCGTCCAAGGTCTATATAAGGAATTCCATAACGAAGCGCCAGATCCTTGAGCATTCCGGTGTTTGGTGTGTAACTTTCACGATTTTGCCACATGCAGAAAATAAATTCGACGCCGGGATAATGCCGTTGGAACCAGCGAATAGCGCCTTCAAATGCCGCCACTTCTTCGGGGCCGTCAATCTTTTCATTGGCGCCACTTCCGAAAATCACCAGATCGGGGCGCGCTCCTTCAGGGCGGCTAAATACATCGGGATATAAATCCTGCCAGCTTTTGCCGGCGGCATGTCCGTTCAAATTGGGATCGGGTGCGTTTGCCAGCGCGGCCCATTCTTTTAATGCCGAATGCGATTCCCCGATCGCCGAACCGTCGCATGCTTCATAATTGAGTAGAATTTTGTTGATGGGATAATCATAGCGCTTCATCAAATCCAGACGCAGCCGCCCTGTGTAACTGAAATAATGCCGCCATTGCCCGATGTAAGGCGTCCATTCGGGATGGCCTATCAGCGAACCGTCGAAGCTGCCGTTTCCTTCAGCTAATGGTTCTTTGAAATGCGGTGATTTCACATCTTCGTTGTAGAGATATTGCGGCGGATTGGCGCTGCCGCGGTCGATGCTGGAACCCATCGCAATAATATGCAGCGGTTCGCCGCGCCGCAATTTGGTAATGGTGCGCGGAATAGAGCGGTAGTAATCGGGCAGGGCGCGCAAGTCCGGCAAATGGTTTTGCGCCAAAGTACTTTGGGAAAGGCACGGCGCGTAAATCCATATATCCTGATCCGAGGTATTGGTGAATTCGATTTTCAAACCGATGGTGTTGGGCAGGTCATCGGAATGGTTGGGATCTTCCTTGAATTGATCGGCGATGACATCGTTATGGATCTTTAATTCAAAATCGTTTTCTGCGCCAGAGGCTGCGCTGGCTGGTGCGGAAGGCACCAATTCGCCGCGGGCATGTTTGGGGAAAGTGCGTTTATCGGCCATGCCAAAATTCGCTGGCGTCCATTCGCCCGCGGCGTTATCCAATCGCATTTGATAGATAGTGGCTTTCAGTGAATCGGGTTTCTTTTGATGGCCGAACACGGAAAGCGACACGGCGTCGCCGTTATCCAATTGCATTTCACTGAGCAGCGCGAATTGCCACAGCGATTTTCCCGGATGCAAAACCACCACGCCATCCACTGCAAATTGCGGTGCAAAAACGCCATTACGCGGCCCGCGAAACACCTCGGCATCGGCATAATTTTCCTGTTCCCAGAACGGCACCGAACCGCTGCGATATTCGTTGCGTTCGCCGCTGCGCGAATTATCGAATGATTGAAAATGGAAACCGCCGTTTAAGAGAAGATTGCGATTTGCCGCTGCAAAAGTACTTTTGGTGAAAGCCATAAGCGTTAAAAGGAAAAATGCGACGATCAGTTTTTTCATGGAATGTTATTTTAGCAGATCATTCCATCGATTAGATGAGATTGTAACACGAGATTACCAGGGCATTTCCAGTTGTTCGGGATGGGGCGGCGAAGCGGCATTGGCGGCCGCTTGTGATTGTAACCAATATAAGATGATCTCGACGATATAATCAATTTGCGCTTCATTGAGTTCGCGCCCGCGTTTGATGTGATGCCATTTTTCCAGGCACCCCCGGCAGCAAGTCGCCGTGGCGTGCTGCGCGACGAAAACCGGATGGCCGCGCCACGGAGTTTGTTTGCCATCGGATGCCGGAAATGCCGGCGCTAGCCGCTGGCGAATGATATCCGCAGCGTGCTGCCGGATGAGTTTCGTCCCCTTGTCGCAAAAGTACTTTTGCTCATTTCCGGTCAGGCGGAATCGGGAGCGAAACCGCGAACGCTGCAAAGCCGCCAATAGCGGAGAAATGTCTCGCATGAAAAGTACTTTTAGTTTACAATTCCATCGCGCCGAGCAGTGGCAGTAAGCAATTCCAGAAAATGGTACAATGAAATCCGGCTCATGAAAATCACAAAAATCGAAACTATTAGCGGCGTGCCGCAAAGTCCCGGATTATTGCTCTGCCGCATTCACACCGATAACGGCCTCACCGGCAACGGCGAAAGTTATTATATTCCCACTGCCGTGGCGGCGATTATTCATGATTGGATGGCGAAGCGGCTGATCGGCGCGGACGCTCTGAACACCGAAGGCCACTGGCGATTTCTCTATGAACGCGCCACCAATTTCGGCGCGCGCGGCGCAGAATTGCGCGCGCTTTCGGCGCTGGATCTGGCGCTGTGGGACATCAAAGGACAGGCCGCCAATATGCCGGTGTGGCAATTGCTGGGCGGCAAATCGCAGGACGGCGTGCGTATTTATAATAGCATTGGTTATGGCCGCAACGTGAAACCGCGCGCTATTGGAAGCTGGCCCGGCTACGGCCAGATGGGCGAAAAGCAACCGCTCAATGATTATTGGTCGGCGGTGAATGAACCGGCGGCGTATGCGCGGGAACTTCTCGCCGAAGGCATCGGCGCGGCGAAGTTGTGGACGCTGGATAATGCCGCGCATCAGTTGAATGGAAATATCTACGTCAGTTATGCGGATATCGAAAAAGCGCTGGAGCCGCTTTATGCGATTCGCGAAGCGGTGGGAACGAAGCTGGAATTGATTTTGGATGGTCACGGATTTTTCCAGCTTCCGGCGGCTTTGCGCATCGCGGAAGTGGCGCGGGATTTGAAATTGCTGTGTCTCGAAGATATTATTCGTCCCGATTGCGTGGATACGATTCGTGATTTCCGCGCGCAAAGCGGCATGCCGCTGGCGGTGAGCGAGATGTTGATTAGCTCGGAAGATTATCGCTTGTTGCTGGAAAAACGCGCCACCGATTATGTGATGATTGATCCCACATGGGTGGGCGGCATTTCGCAGACATTGAAAATTACCGACTTCGCGCAGGCGTATAACTTGCCGGTGATCATGCATGATTGCACCGGCCCGCTGACGCTGTTGGCGGGCGTGCATGTGGGTGTGGCGCGTGGCAATGTGGCGTGGCAGGAAACGGTGCGTTATCTGTTACGCGTGCGTTATCTGGAATTGGTGGATGCCATTCCCGCTGTGGAAAATGGCAGAATCACACCGCCAGCAGCGCCGGGCATTGGCGCGAAATGGCATGAGGAATTATTTGCGAACGCGGAGACGTTGCGCGTGAGCGAATAACTAAACCAGTGGAGTGGGGGCAGGCCTCCGCGCCTGCTAATTAAAAACTTATTCCTTATTGCCGTTGATAGATAATTCCCTTCGGCTCCGCTCAGGGAACGGTCGCTGAGCGGAGCCGAAGCGCAGGCACGGAGGCCTGCCCCCACTCGGTTATTTTGTATATAAAAGTACTTTTATGAGTCATTCCCATTTTCGTTTTAACGATTTAGAAAATAAAACATTGCTCATCACCGGAACCACACGCGGCATTGGCAAGGCGTTGTTGCCGGGATTGTTGGAGCAGGGATTGAAGCTGATCCTGCTGAATCGCAATCACGAAGCGATGCAGGAAATTTGCCGCGATCTGGGCGCGGATGATTCGCGAATCAAATTGTATAAATGCGATCTCGCGGACGCGGCGCAGGCGCGGGAAGTCGCGGAAGAAATCGCTCAAAGCGATATATCGCTGGATGCGATATTGCATAACGCCGCCATCGATCCGCGCCATCATTTCGAGGCTGGCGATGAAACGTTATGGCAGCAAGTATTTCAAATCAATCTATTTTCCGCCGTCATTTTGACGCGTCATTTATTGCCGAAATTAAAGAGCAGTGGAAATGGCCGCATCATCTTCACCGGCTCAGTGATGTATGAAATGGGTGGTTCTTTTTTGACGGCATATAACGCCACCAAAGGCGCGTTGCAGGGATTGACATATTCTCTGGCGCATGAATTGAAACACACCGGCGTCACGGTGAATTGCCTGGTGCCGGGCGCGATTTTGGTGGAAAAAGAAACGGCCACGCCGGAGAGCAATGCGCGTCTGACCAACTGGCAATCGGTGGGGAGGCGGATTGTTCCCGGTGATATGCTGGGGCCGTTGTGTCTCTTCCTCAGCGAAGCCGGCGGCGGTATGAGCGGGCAAACATTGACAATAGACGGCGGTTTGATTCATTCGCTAGCCGATCCCGATGGGCAGCGGCGGCGGTTGGAAAAGGATAGCGCGGGGTGAAAGTACTTTTAGTGGGCGCTCGCCCAATGTGATAAAATTATAAGTGAGGTATCAAGATGATTACAAAAAATGTTAATCCTGTAAAACCTGTAGGCCTCACTGAAGAAGAAGCCATGAGTGAGCTTGACTTTTATTTGGAGAGAATAAATGAAGGGCTTGAAGAAATAAAGCAAAGCCGCGAAAGTTTTTTAATGAAGCAGCGGGAAACGAGAGCGCTCATTGACAGTGTGGATGCACGGCTAAAGAGGCTCTGAGAATGTTTGCAAAAGTACTTGCATTTGCGAAGTCCTTAATTCTTTACGTGGATGAATTAAAGCAGGCCAGACGTGATATCGATAGCCTGCAGGACGATATGCGCCGCGTCATGCAGGCGGTGGATCGTTTAACATATCAAATGGAATATCTTCAAAAAAGCCAGGTGGATTTTGAGAAAAATATATTACTTCAGTTTGAAAACCAACTATTAAAGTTTGAAAAGCGATTGCCACCTCCCAAATTGTAATTATCAGGAAAAGTACGTTTAATGAGTAAGCGAGTTTTATGCGCTATGAGCGGCGGGGTTGATTCCAGTGTTGTCGCGGCGCTTTTGGTGCAACAGGGTTATGAAGTCATCGGCGTCACCATGAAATTATGGAAAGGTGAGGACGATCCTTTCGCCGCGCATCGTTTTGGCGGCTGTTGCACGATTGGCGCGGTGGAAGATGCGCGCCGCGTGGCCGATCAGCTTGGCATTCCCTATTATGTGATGAATTTGCAGCGCGAATTTGAGGCGGCTGTGGTGGATGATTTTGTCAGCGAATATGCCAAAGGCCGCACGCCGAATCCCTGCGCGCGCTGCAATGAATTTATTAAATTCCATACCTTTCTGGAACGCGCCACCGAGCTGGATTGCGAGTTCATTGCAACCGGTCATTATGCGCAGATTGAGAAGAGCGCGGATAAAAGTACTTTTATATTGAAGCGTGGTTTGGATCAGAAAAAAGACCAAAGTTATGTATTGGGAATGTTGACGCAGGATGAGCTGGCGCGCGTCTTGTTGCCGATTGGCGGCATGGAAAAAACCGAAACGCGGCGGCTGGCGGAAGAGTTTGGATTTTGCGTGGCGAAGAAACCGGATAGCCAGGAAATCTGTTTCGTGGAAGATGGCGATTATGCCAAGTTCGTGGAAAACCGTGTTCCTGAACTTGCCGTTGCTGGACCTATTCTGGATCAAGAAGGAAATCAGTTGGGAAAGCATAAAGGACTGGCGCATTACACCGTAGGCCAGCGCAAAGGTTTGGGAATCGCCGCGCCCACGCCGCTTTTTGTGACGAAGATTGATACGGAAAAAGGCGCGGTTGTTGTGGGGAAGCGCGAGGCATTGCGCTGCGATGGATTTCGCGTTACCAAGGCAAAATGGACGGATCAGCAACTGCCGGAAAATGCTGAAGTGTTGGCGCAAACCAGGGCGCACGGCAGTGTTACGTCCGCTAAAGTTTCGGAAGTGAATGATGATTCATTTATATTAAAATTTGATGAGCCGCAGTTGGGAATCGCGCCCGGCCAAATGTGCGTTTTATATCAAGGCGATCAAGTGCGCGGCGCGGGAACAATCGACGAAACGCATTAGATTCGTGGCTCCGGCGTCCCGCCGGAGAGCAAGCGGCAAGATGCCGCTTCCACAATGTGACAAAAGTACTTTTACATGCAACTAACAGACAGACAACGCGCCTTGCTCGCCGTCGTGGTGGAGCGATATGTGGAAACCGCCGAAGCCGTCGGTTCCGCTGCGTTGGCTGCTGACAGCCGGTTGGCGCGGCGCTTTGGCGCGCTTTCTTCGGCGACCATCCGCAACGATTTGAAAGCATTGGAATCGGCGGGATTGTTGGCGCATCTGCACACTTCGGCGGGGCGCGTTCCCACGCATGCCGGGTATCGTTTTTATATCAACGAAATAATGCGTCCGCGTCCTGTGCGCGCTGCTGAGCGGGCGCGCATTGACGCCGCGATTGATATGCCGGCGCTTTCTGTCGAAGATATTTTGCAGCAAACCACGGTTTTGCTGGCGCAGTTGACCGGCTATCCCGCCGTGGCTTCCCTGCCGATGGCGCAGCGCGACGCCATGCGCCATGTGCAAATCAATCACATCCCGCCGCATCGCTTGATCCTGATGTTGGTGACGGTGACGGGTCGCATCGAACATCGCTTTTTCGAAATTGACGGCAAGGTCAGTGAACCGGTTTTGAAAGCGGTGGTGGATTTTCTCAATCAGAATTTGGGCGGTCGTTCGTTATCGCAATTGCGCGCAACGAGTTGGGAACAACTGGCGCCGGAAGCGACGCGCGGTTTACACGGCAGCGAAGCGCTGGCATTGGCGCGCGCCGCCTGGGACGCCGTTCATAAAGCCGTCGGCGAGTTGGATGATGATCGCGTGGTGGTGCAGGGCATGGCGGCGCTTTTTGATGAACCGGAATTTGCGGAGATCGAAAACGCCCGCGCCATGCTGCGCATTTTTGACGACAGTTTGCAGATCGGCGGCATGTTGCGGCACGTCATGGAAACGCGCGGTGAGGGCCAACAATCTATCGTCATCGGCGGCGAATGGCTGGATGCCAATCATCCGGCATTTCAAAATCTTTCCTTTGTGGGGATTCATTATGGCGCGGAAAATGAGGTGTTGGGAACCGTCGGCGTGATGGGACCGACGCGGATGAAATACGGGGAATCTTCGGCTGTGGTGCTGGCGCTGGCGGAGCGGTTGCGCGAGAGTTTGATGAGTTTGTAAGCTAAAAAGTACTTTTGAAAAGTACTTTTAGCGCAACGTCCTCTGCATTATGGCGGATAATTGCCCCAGATTAAATCATTGATTTTGCTGAAATCCCATTTGCCTTCCGGTTGCTTGATGCCACCATTATCCACACGATCAATCCCCACGCTGTAAAGAGTGAAATTGTCTTTATCAGCGCGATATAAAAAGGGGCGATTGGTGTAAGGATCGAGGGGAAACTTGCTGCCCCAAAACTGTTCTGCCTGCGCCAATGTGGAGGGATATGTGCCCTGTTCCGTTTTATAGGCATTGAGCGCAAAGGCAATTTCCTGTTGATACTGAGATGTTTCGGGATAATCGCGATTCGTGAAAACTCGCACAAAAGTTTCGTGAATGTTCCTGGTGCCTTTGGCATATAAGGGCAATTGATCCAAGTTTTCCTCTAATTGCTTCTCATAATCTGTATCAATTGCGCCAGGTTTTTGTGCCGCCAAAAGTACTTTTGTCCACAGTCGCAATGCATACATTTCATCCAGTTTCAATAAAGGCCGCGTGAGAAAACCACGATGTTTAAATTCCTTGTCTTCAGTATCGTCCCAGTCTGGAAGTTCATCTTCGCTTATTCTGCGATTCCAAATATCTGCCAAATTATATGTGTAACTGGAAATGGTGAAAGCGCGTTCATTACGCAGGCTATGCAAGAATAATGCGTGCCAATCCAGCGCGGGCAATAGAGAAAAGTACTTTTGTGCCTGGGCTTTGGTGAATCTTTCCTTGTGGAGAATGGTGCTGGCGGTGTGGATGCCCATAGAGTAGATGGCGCGGGCTACCAGGAAATCAATCAATGTGTCTCCGTTGCCGACGCGTTCCGCCAATTGATAAATAAAGCCGATTTGCTGGAAGGCCTTGTCGTAATCTTTCCGGCGCGCGTTGTCATAGGCATTCAAACGGATGAAACGCGCCAGCTCACGTGATTTTGTCAGATAGGGATTGAGCCATGTGTTGGGATCCGCACCGGATTCAACGGGAAAGCGGCATTGCGAAAGCGCCGAGGCGCGCTCAATCAGTTGCATCACTTTTGGGTTGTCGCGAATAATGGCGGCTTTTTCACTCTGCGGGGCCGTGATTTGAAAAGCGTAACCGGCGGGTAATTTTAATTCCTGCGATGCCTGAATATAGAGAAGCGCCGCGTTATCCTGATCGGGCACGGTGTTGCGAATTACTTCAGAAAAATATAATGGCGCGCCTTTCTCACGGATGCGCGTATACTCGCGTTTGACGAGTCGTGATGCATAAAAATCCCACGCTCCGTAGCCTATTGCCAAAAGCGCGATTATCCCAAAAAGTACTTTTTTACCGCGCCATAAAAATCTGCCTCCGGCGCAAAATATTCGCCAGGTGAAACGCCATGAACCTTTGAATAGCGCGGGGATTTTGAGAAAGGTGGGGAATCTTTCCTTAAAAGTACTTTGGGTTGGCATATCGAATTATTGTAACACATTAATAGCTGTATTTTTCGCAACAAATTTGCACAGGAGAAATACAGGCAACCTTAAAAGTACTTTTACGTCTTGAGTGTATTACTATCAAGTATATTGAGTGTAAATAATCAAGAAAAGGGGATTTATAGATGGCATTAGACTTTGAAAAATGGACGGTAAAGGCAACGGAGGCGTTACAGGGAGCGAAGGATTTGGCGGGCAAATATCAGCATCAGGAAATCGATGTGGAGCATTTGTTGCTGGCGTTATTGGAATCATCCGAAGGCACCACGCGGCCGTTGTTGCAAAAATTGGAAGCAGATCCTGCGGCGTTGCAGAAAGCGGTGGAAGAGGAATTGGCGCGGCGGCCCAAGCAGGTGGGCGTGGAAGCGGGGCGCATGTTGTCGGCGCGTCTGGCGGGGCCGAATCGCGATGGCAATGGCGGTGTGCTGGCAGCGGCGGCGGCGGCGATGGGGCAATTGAAAGACGAATATTTGTCCACCGAACATTTGCTTTTGGGCATGGATGCGGATAAGGGATTTGCCGGGAATCTGCTGCGGCAGCATGGCGTTTCTCATCAAAATATATTGAGCGCGCTGGCGCAAATTCGCGGCGGGCAGCGCGTGACGGATCAAAATCCCGAGGAAAAATACCAGGCGCTGGAGAAGTTCACGCAGGATTTAACGGCGCTGGCGAAGCAAGGGAAGCTGGATCCTGTCATTGGCCGCGATGAGGAAATTCGCCGTGTGGTGCAAGTACTTTCGCGCCGCACTAAAAATAATCCGGTGCTCATCGGTGAACCCGGCGTCGGCAAAACCGCTATCGTGGAAGGCCTGGCGCAGCGCATCGCGTCGGGTGACGTGCCGGATACATTAACCGATAAAAAAGTACTTTCGCTGGATATGGGAAGCCTCATCGCGGGCGCGAAGTTTCGCGGCGAATTTGAGGATCGCCTCAAAGCGGTGCTTAAGGAAATCACTCGCTCCGAAGGCCGCATCATTTTGTTCATCGATGAAATGCATACGCTTGTTGGCGCAGGCGCGGCAGAAGGCGCGGTGGATGCGGCCAATTTATTGAAGCCGATGCTGGCGCGCGGCGAGTTGCGTTGCGTGGGCGCGACGACCTTAAATGAATATCGCAAATACATCGAAAAAGACGCTGCGCTGGAACGGCGCTTTCAGCCGGTGATGGTGGGCGAGCCCAGCGTGGAAGACACCATCGCGATTTTGCGTGGATTGAAGGAAAAGTATGAAGTGCATCATCAGGTGCGCATCAAGGACGACGCGCTGGTGGCGGCGGCGGTGCTTTCCAGCCGTTATATCGCGGATCGGTTTTTGCCGGATAAAGCTATTGATCTGGTGGATGAAGCGGCTTCCAAACTGCGGATTGAAATCGCCTCGATGCCCACCGAAATCGATGAGATCACGCGGCGCATCACCCAGCTTGAAATTGAGCGTGAAGCGTTGAATCGCGAAGTCAAGCATGATGTCAGCGGCGAATCGAGCGCCACCTCGGAGCGATTGGAAAAGATTGAGAAGGAACTTTCCGAACTCAATGAAAAGGCCTCGCAGCTCAAGGCGCAATGGCAGAATGAGAAGGAAGTCATCAATCAGATTTCGGAATTGAAACAGCAAATCGAAGAAACGCAATTTGAAGTGGAGCAGGCCACGCAGCGCGCTGATTTGTCCAAAGCAGCGGAACTGCGTTATGGCAAATTGCCGGAATTGCAAAAACAACTGGAGGCCGCCACGCAAAAATTGCAGGAGCGCCAGAGCAGCGGGCAAATGCTCAAGGAGGAAGTTGATCAGGAAGACATCGCCGAAGTGGTGGCGAAATGGACGGGCATTCCGGTTTCCAAATTGCTGGAAGCGGAAATGCAGAAACTGTTGCAGATGGAAGATCGTTTGCGGTTGCGCGTGATTGGCCAGGACGATGCGCTCGAAGCGGTTTCGGATGCGGTGCGCCGCGCGCGTGCCGGATTGCAGGATCCCAATCGTCCGCTGGGATCGTTCATTTTTCTCGGCCCGACGGGCGTCGGTAAAACCGAACTGGCGCGGGCCTTAGCGGAGTTTCTCTTTGATGATGAACACGCCATGATTCGCCTCGATATGAGCGAATACATGGAAAAGCACACCGTGGCGCGGCTGCTGGGCGCGCCTCCGGGATATGTCGGTTATGAGGAAGGCGGCCAGTTAACCGAAGCGGTGCGCCGCCGACCCTATGCGGTGGTGCTGTTCGATGAAATCGAAAAAGCCCATCCCGATGTGTTTAATGTGTTGCTGCAACTGCTGGATGACGGCCGCCTGACGGACGGGCAGGGCCGCACTGTGGATTTCCGCAACACGGTGATTATCATGACCAGCAACCTGGCCTCCGCGGAAATCAGCGAAGCTAATGCTTCGGTGGATCCGCTCATCAAGGAAAAAGTGTGGGAAGTGCTGCGCGGCCATTTCCGCCCCGAGTTCCTGAACCGGGTGGATGAAGTCATCATCTTCAACGCGCTGGGCAAGGAGCAGATCAAGCACATTGTGGATATTCAAATGCGCGGTCTGGAGCAGCGTCTGGCCGAACGTGGTATCAAACTGCAATTGACCGATGCCGCCAAAGAAGCGGTGGCGGAGGAAGGCTATGATCCAGTGTATGGCGCGCGCCCGCTCAAACGCGCCATACAATCGTTGATTTCTGATCCACTGGCCCGAAAAGTACTTTCAGGCGAATACACCGATGGCGATACGGTGCAGGTGGAAGTGGGACGCGAAGGGGAATTGTTGTTTCATAAGATATAAGATTGTTGGGCGTTGTTGCACAAATAGCACAAGGTGTCATTTCGACTGGAGCGAGGCACGAGCGGAATGGAGAAATCTTGTTTTCGCGCCATATCTGATATAAAACGGCAAGATTTCTCCACTCCAAAATTTGTTTTCACAAATTTTTCCGGTCGAAATGACAAAAATTCTATTTATGAACAACGCCAAATTGTTGTATAAAAAAAGTACTTTTGGGAGCGTCCCAAAAGTACTTTTTGTGTTTGATAAATGTTTTTACCCTAAACGTTTTAGAGATATTTCAAAAACTCAAAGGGAAAGCTCTGCCGCCACATTTCGTGGTAGAGCGTATTGGTGGCAACGATTAATAGAATCGCTAATTGCACCAAGAGCATGGCGACAACAGTGAGGCAAATGCCCCACATGGTCCATTCGCGTTCCACTTCGTCAAACTCGATTTCGCTCTTCCATTCGCAATTTTTCCAGGCCAGCTCATTGCCGCGAAAGCCCAGCATGAAAGCGATGACGATATTGACACCGGGAATAAGTGACCACCAGGCCCATGTTACTTTGTGACGGATTCCCCAAATCCACTGCAAAAAGAAGGCGCCCCAGTTAAAGCCGCGCAAATCGGCGGGCAGTTCTTTGGGCAAAGAGGGAGTAATCACTGTTGTTCCATGAGACGCTTGTTCCATAATCGAAAAACCTCTGCTTGAAATTTAGCACAGTGAGGCGCTGTTGTCATCTGTCATTGAAGATATGATTGAACACAAAACCTCAATGCACCCATTAGCTGCCGGGAGGAATGGCGGGTTGGTACTTTTCACCGGAGGCCGGTGAGCTACCGGGACCGATAAAGAAATTTCGGTAAAGTATTGCAATTGAAAGCACAGCTACCGGGGCGGCAATTAATAGGCCGACACCACAAGCGAGAACGCCGACCATATAGATAATTCCTAGTATGAAGCTGAATATAGCGGCCATGAGCCATTGACTTTTAAGGGTGTTAATACTTGTGGAAATTGCTTCCAATCCCCCCAATTGCTTGTCAACGATCAAGGGGATAGTGGGTAACAATAAGCCTGTAGCAACAAGTCCGGGGATGATACAAAGCATAATTCCTATTGCAATTACTATAGAGGTGAGGAAGGATGCAATGATAACCTGCAGAGCCACGTCCCCAACATTAAAAATGTCACCAATCGAAATCTGCTGTCCCCGCACCTGTTTGATTGCCATTCTGATCAAAGCTGCAATCAATAAGGAGGAGATTGTGAACGATATTAAATCAAATAATAACGTTGAAGGTGAGCTTACTTGCGGACTTGAGAATAGACTAACTGTCATTGAACACAAAATCTCAATGCACCCATTAGCTGCCAGGAGGAATGGCGGGTTCGAACTTTTCACCGGAAGACGGCGGAATTTGCCGGAGAAAGAAATCGCGGTATGCGACGGTGATCGATAACACGGCGATGGGCAGAGTGACGATCAATCCGACATAAAGGCACACGGCGCCGAGAAAATAGATCAATCCCACCACAAGTGCGAAGATCGCGGCGGAGAGCCATTGGCTTTTGAGCGTTGCGAAACTGGTGGAGATGGCATCCGATGCATTTAATTTTTGATCGATAATGAGCGGCACGGCAAATAGGAATAATCCGGCGAGAATAATACCTGGAATGATGCAGAACACCAGACCAATGGCGATTAAGATTCCCATCATGAAACTGGCCCAGAACACAGGCCAGGCAAAATCGATGGAGTTGAAGAGGTCGCCTACCTCGATGGCATGCCCTTTGATCTGTTTGATGGCGATGCCAAAAATGCCAGCATAGAGAATGCTGTTGACGATGGCAAAAATAATAATGATGGCGAACGCCATGAGGGGATTGGTGCGGCTGACTTGTTTGTTGAGTAATGTCCCCAGGATTTGAACGACCAGATAAATCAGTGACGCTAAAATCCATACTCCAGCCTTGCTCTGAAACAAGTTGAGTGCTTCGCTAATCGCGGACAAACTGATTTGTGCTTGCGGCCTTGTCTGGTTTCCTACCGATTGTGAATTTTGCATGATGTCTCCTTAAATCTCTAAAGCAGTTTTCCTTGCACTATGTCAAATGGACGTTACTTGCGTAAAAGTACTTTTTATCTATAGTAGCCTCCTCCGCCATTGATACGGCTGCTAAATAAGTGCTATCACTATACCACATTTTTTGAGTTGTAGGATAGCGCATGGTTTATTTATAAACTCCTGTTACGCAGTAGAATCGTAGCCGCAGTGGAAATGTTTTTCTCTGTATCGTCATTCCCGCATGCGGTTATAGGGAATCCAGAACGTGAAAGTACTTTTATGTACTGGATTCCGGCCAACGACATGCCGGAATGACGGAATTATTTTGATACCGCGTAACTAATAATTATAAGTGTTGGGAAGGTAGTATTTAATTAGTAAAGAATAAGTAATATCACTTGCCAATTCCCTGAATCTGAAGTATGCTGAAGTCCAAAGCAGGGCGGTGCAGTTGATTTGCAGTGTCCGCGAGAATTTTGTGGTTTCAAGGAAAGGAGATGTATTCACATGGCAGATGAAGAACAGCAATCAGTGCCGGGAACTCCCTCGTCTCAGGGCGCAACAGCAGCCTCTTCGGGAACAGGAGCGGCGGCAGCACCTGCGGCGGCAATCACCAAAGCGGACATTGAAAAGAACAAGGTTTGGGCGGCCATTAGTTATTTTGGCTTGCTGGGGATTATTGTAGCCCTGGTTTGTGAGGGCAAAGACAGCCCTTTTGTTAAGTTTCACCTGAACCAATCGCTGTGTTTGTTAATTGCTTCGCTGGTGGCGATGGTGATCATTATGATTCCCATTATAGGGTGGATTTTAGCGCCGTTGATCTGGCTGGTTACTTTTATTTTCATGATTATGGGCATCATCAACGCGGTGCAGGGACAGGTAAAACGATTGCCCTTGATTGGCGATTTTGAATTGATCAAATAATAATCACGGACAACAATAAAAGGAGCTAACTATGTCGGATCAGGTGAATAATGAAGCCGAAGAAGTGGTGCCGATTCCGCCTAAAGGTTCGGGCTCGGGCAATAAAGTACTTCTTATTATCCTGGGCGTGATTGTGGCATGCATGCTGTTGTTTGGCATTGTGCTGACGGCGGGCGTGATGTATGTCAAAAATCGTGGCGCTAACATTGTCAAGGACATTGCCAAAACGCAAGGCGTGGATGTCAAGAATTTTGATACCAAGAACGGAACCGCAGAATATTCCATCAAAACCAAAGATGGGGAGTTTACTTCCAAGGTCAGCAAGGAATTGCCGGATGATTATCCCACGAACGAATTGCCGGTGTATGACGGTGTCATCACTTCCACCAATCGCATGAACATGGGCGGGAGCATCAGTTGGGTGGTTAAATTAGATACGGATGATTCCAGGGATGTGGCTGCCGATAAGGTCAAACAGGATCTGAAAGATCACGGCTGGGAAATTCTCATGGAGCAGCAAGACGATGACACCAACAGCTACACGGCGAAAAAAGGCGACCGTACTGCGGCTGTTAGTCTTGACGACCATGCAAAGAATGGAAAAACCACAGTCATGTATTCCGTCATTCAGAAAAGCACAGAGAAGCAATAGTGCTGGAACGTTTTAAACGTTATTAACGCTTTCTAAAAGTACTTTTGCTGCATATGGCGGCAAAAGTACTTTTATTTGGCATTGTTGCGTAAACACAATTTTGTGTCATTTCGACCGGAAAAATTTGTGCCAGCAAATTTTGGAGTGGAGAAATCTTGCTGTTTTTAGTAAGATAACGCGAAAGCGAGATTTCTCCACTACGCTCGTTCCTCGCTTCGGTCGAAATGACACCCTTGCACTATTTATGCAACAACGCCCTTTGATTTTGTGCGGCTACGACTGGCTTCAATCAAACACCACCGGCGCGGCAAACCTTGCCGAAAGGTGCTTACTGTGTTACCATTCGTAGCTGATTTAAGTGTAAAAAATACGATTGTGACCCCATCGAAAGAACCCATGAACCAGGTAGAATTGCTGACTGAACTGGCTGATGTTCTGGTGCAGAATGGCCTGCATAATATCAGTTTCGAGCAAGACGGCGTGCGTGTGGAATTGCATGCGCCGGCGCCGCAGGTGCTGCAAGCTGCCGCGTCTCCGGTGGCCGTGGCGCACGCGCCGGTGGCTGCTCCCGCCGAAGAAGAAGATCTCGTCACGGTCACTTCGCCCATGGTCGGGGTGTTTTACCGTTCGCCTTCGCCCAGCGATCCGCCATTTGTGGAAATTGGCGATAAAGTGGAAGTGGGGCAAACCGTGGGGCTGGTGGAAGCGATGAAAGTCTTCAACGAAATTATCAGCGAAGCGGAAGGCATCGTCGTGTCCATTCAGGCCGAAAATGCCGATCTGGTGGAAAACGGCAGTTCTCTGTTATTACTCCGTCCTGTTGCGAAATGAAAGAGGTCAAACTTGGAATAATCGGCCTGGGAACAGTGGGCACGGGAACGGTGCGGCTGCTGGAGCGTAACTGCGATATCATCGCGCGGCGTTGTGGCGGGCCGTTGAAGATTGCCAAAATTGCTACCCTCAATCCCTCTAAGCCGCGCGCCATCCCCATCGATCCCGCATTGTTGACCAGTGATGTCGGGGCCATTCTCGATGATCCCGAAATCTCCATCGTGGCAGAATTAATTGGCGGCGTGGAGCCTGCCAAAGATTACGTGCTCAAAGCCATCGCTGCCGGGAAATCGGTGGTGACGGCCAACAAAGAATTGATTGCCAAATGCGGCGCGGATATCCAAAGCGCCGCCGAAGCCGCCGGTGTAGATTTTCTCTTTGAAGGCAGTGTGGGCGGCGGTATTCCGTTGATTAAACCGTTGCGCGAAAGCCTGGCCGGCAATACCATGAGTGAGCTGATTGGCATTGTCAATGGCACCACCAATTACATTCTGACCAGCATGACGCGCGAAGCGCGGGGATTTGGCGAGGTGCTGGCCGAGGCCCAGCAGTTGGGATTTGCCGAAGCTGATCCTACATCCGATGTCGATGCTTTTGACGCGGTTTATAAACTGGCCATCCTGGCCGATGTGGCTTTTGGTGTGCGCGTTAATATCTCCGATATCTACCGCGAAGGCATTCGCGGGGTCAGCGCACGAGATATCGATTACGCCACAGAATTGGGATACGTCATCAAGCTGGTGGCGGTGGCGCGTAAACACGAAAGTGGCACATTGGAATTGCGGGTTCATCCGGCGTTGTTGCCGGCGTCGCATCCCTTGTCCAGCGTCAACGATTCATTCAATGCCGTCATGGCCACCGGCGATGCCGTGGGCGAAGTGATGTTTTATGGCCGCGGCGCTGGAAGCGATCCCACCGGTTCGGCGGTGGTGGGCGATATCATGGAAGCCGCCCGCAATATCCGTGGCGGCGGAAAACATATCGCGGAAGGGGAATCGTTGCATCCCACAGCAATCTGTCAGTTCGGCGATATCGTGACGCGCTTTTGTGTGCGCATGCAGGTGGCGGATCGGCCCGGCGTGCTGGCACAGATCGCAGCCATCTTTGGCGAACAGGGCATTAGCCTGGAATCGGTATTGCAGAAACGCGCCGATGATCAGACCGCGGAAATCTTCTGGATGACGCACCGCGCCGCGCAACACGCCATGGACGCTTCGCTGCAACAGTTTGCCCGGATGCCGATGGTGCACGAAGTTTCTTCTGTTCTAAGGGTGGAAGGAGATTGAGACGAATTTAAAAGTACTTTTTGAGAGTACATTTAAAAGTACTTTTAGTGCGGTTGCATTTTATACTCCATTGTTTGTAATTTAATTATCGAAGTCCTAGTTAAAACGTTGCCATGAATGACCAACCCTCCGACATGCGCCCTCCGATGTGGCGTGGTTTGATGCAAGCTTACCGTGAATATTTACCGATCACAGATAAGACGCCGATTGTGACTCTGTGTGAAGGAAACACACCATTGGTGCATGCGCCGCGGCTGGCCGCGCAAGTAGCGCCCGATATCGAGTTGTATCTTAAATTCGAAGGGGCCAATCCCACTGGCAGTTTCAAGGATCGTGGCATGACGCTTGCGGTTTCCAAGGCGGCGGAGGAAGGCGCCAAAGTGGGCATTTGTGCTTCCACTGGAAACACCTCCGCTTCGGCGGCGGCCTATTGTGCGGTGGCGGGAATTCGCTGCGTGGTGTTGTTGCCGCAAAATGCCATCGCGCTGGGCAAGCTGGCGCAGGCTTTGGTGGAAGGCGCCACCGTTCTGGCTGTGGAAGGAAACTTTGACGACGCGCTAAAAATCGTCAGAGATTTGTGTGATCAATATCCCATCGCGTTATTGAATTCATTGAATCCCTATCGTTTGGAAGGGCAGAAAACCGGCGCGTTCGAGGTTTGCGATACGCTGGGCCACGCGCCAGATTTTCATGCCATCCCCGTTGGCAATGCCGGCAATATCACCGCTTACTGGAAGGGATATAACGAGTATCACGCCAAAGGCTACATTGAGACTTTGCCCAAAATGCTGGGATTCCAGGCGGCTGGCGCGGCCCCGCTGGTATTGGGGCATGAAGTGGATAAGCCGGAAACTGTTGCCACCGCCATTCGCATCGGCCGTCCGGCGCGCGGCGCTCAGGCGTTGCAAGCGCGTGATGATAGTGGTGGATTGATTAATAGCGTGACTGACCCGGAAATTCTTCATGCCCAGAAACTGATGGCGGCCAGCAGCGGTATCTTTGGTGAGCCGGCCAGTGCTTCTCCCATTGCCGGTATTAAGAATTTGGCTGATCAAAAGTACTTTTCTCAGGCTCGCGAACAGTTAGGCCGCAAACCTGTGGTCGTGGCCACCGTGACCGGGCATGGCTTAAAAGACCCCAATACCGCCATTCAAATCGGCGGCGAGCCACAAGTGGTGCCGGCCGATGCTGGGGCTGTGTTACAGGCGATGCAATTATGAAAGTACTTTTAACGGGCAATATCACCATCAAAAAAGCCCGAATTCTTAAAGGAGAGAAACATTTTCGATGCGCAAAGCGTTTTTGTCGAAACGTAACTTTCTGGTGTTACGTTTTGTAGCAGGTGTTTTTTTGGCCTCCCGGTTATGGGTGGCCTTTTTTGTATATCTGGGACATTGGCAACGTCCCTTTCTTGAGCCGATTCCCGGTGGTTGGATAGGTGTGCCGAATTGGTGGTTAAATCCGTGGACGACATATGATTCGTTGCATTTCATGGGAATTGCTTCACATGGTTATCGAGCGGTTACCTCGAATTTTTTTCCGCTTTATCCGTTATTTTTAAAACTGGCGGGAAATAACGAAATCGTTGTGGCGGCATGGGGCATATTGCTGAGTAATGCTGCGCTCGCGTTGGGATTATATTATTTATATCGATTGACGCGTCTTGATTTTCGCGGGCGTATGGCGCGCATCACGGTTATGGCTTTGGCCTTTTTTCCAGCCACCGCATTCTTTAGTGCCGTCTATACCGAGTCGTTGTTTTTGCTCCTAATTGTCGCGGCGTTCTATTGCGTTCGCGTGCAGCGCTGGGGATGGGTAATTATCTGGGCAGCGTTAGCGGGTTTAACACGTAATTCAGGACCGTTGATTGCGCTCATGTTATTGCTGGAATATTACCAGGCAAAACGGCAGGGCATTAAACTGCCGCGCCTTGCCTGGTTCGCACCGCTGGCGCCATTTATGACTTTTGCAGCGTTTCAGGGATTTCTTGCTATTCAATTTGGAAGTCTATTGCCAGGAGTGCACGCACAAAAATCTTTCGGGCGTCATTTGTCATGGCCATGGACGCCCATTTATCTTGATCTGATCAATCTATTCCCAAATGGAAATGTATATCCGAGCGTGCCGGTAAATCTGGCGGTGGCTATCCTCGTATTTGTGCTGGTGTGGAGGTATAGGAAAAAATTCCCTCCATCCTATCTGCTGTTTGTGATGGGGATTAATTTGATGAACCTCTGTTATAGCACGGCAAGATGGCCCCACACGGTTTCGTCAGCGCGTTTTGAAATGAGCACCTTTCCCTTTACGCAAATGCTGGCGGCGGGAGTGCAATCATTATGGAAGCGCCGTCTCAGCCGTATGTTAATTATGGCGATTTATCTCTTTATTTGCGCGATCATGTGCTGGTTATTTGGCATAAAATCATTTATCGGATAAGGTCTATTGGATAAAAGTACTTTTATATAATATCATCTCGCATAAATTACTTGGGGAGCTGAAATGACACGAGAATCATTAAAAAGATCGTTATTGCTACTGGGAATAATCCTGCTTTCTACCATGACATCTGTGGCAGCGGACGAAGCGCTGCCTCAATATGATATGCAACTGGCGGTGGATTATGCGCAACGTTCCTATCGCGGCACCGCGGATATTCGCGTTCCGGTTAAGCCGGATGAAACGTGGGATAGCGTGGCATTTCATCTCTATGCCAATTTGCTGGATGTGACGGGGCAGGGAAAAGAAGCGAATTATCTGACGGTGGATGCGGTGACATCGGAGCAGCATCCCTTATCCTTCACGCAGCACGATGGCGTTTTGGAAATAAAAATGCCGGCGGATAAAAGTACTTTTACCAAAAGTACTTTTATCGCACTGCATCTGACCTGGCATGGCAAAGTGCCCGAAGTGGCCACGCCCGCGAATGCCCTTGAGGACATGATGTCGAAGGGATTGTTCGCGCAATTATCGGCGAAGGACGAGGGATATCGGGATTACGGGTTATATTCGTTCCGCAATCAAATTCTCAGTCTGGGCACTTACTGGTATCCGGTGCTGGCGTTGCGCGCCAATGGGCAATGGCAAACCAATGTCATGCCTGGCCCCGGCGATCTGTCCATGGCCGCCGCGGCGGATTATCATGTTAACGTCACTGTTTCTAATGCGCCGTCGAATATCAGCATCATCGCCACGCAGGCAGCGGTTTCCGGCAATTCGCTGGAGGCATCTATTCAAAACGCGCGCGATTTTCCAATTGTTATAGGTGAAGATTTCACCGTGTTATCCAAGGCCATCAAAATAGACGGGCGCAATGTTGCAGTCAGCAGCTGGGCGCGGCGATCCAATGAAGAGAAAGCGGCGCAGGTGTTGGATGTGGCAGTCAATGCGCTGCAAATTTATTCGAAACGGTTTGGCGCGTATCCGTGGGATCATTTTACTGTGGTGCAAAGCTCGCTCAGCGGCGGCGCCGGCGGGGCGGAGTTTTCTGGTCTGGCCATGATGGCGCAGGCGCTGTATGCCGATTTGGACCAGGAATTAGAAAAGCAGCTGGGCCCGTTAGATGTGCAGAACGGCTCGTTGGGAGTGTTGGCGAAGCAACAGATGGATTCGCTCAAATCGCTGCTGGAAACTTCGGTGGCGCATGAAACCGCGCATCAGTGGTGGGCGATAGGCGTAGGAAGCGATGTGCGGCGCGCGCCCTGGCTGGATGAAAGTTTGACCAATTATTGCGCCATGTTGTATTACAAAGATCGCTACGGCGCGGCGCAGTATGCGAAGATGGTGCAGATTAATTTGACGCAGCCATATCAAATGGCGCGGTTGCTGGGTTCGCCCGACGTGGCGGTGGCGGAAGCAGTCGATCAGTTCCAAAATGATTTGCAATATGGAGCCATTGTTTATGGCAAGGGAGCTTTGTATTATCAGGCTTTACAACAGCTGGTGGGCGATGCCGCTTTTGATAGTGCCTTGCAAAAGTACTTTTCGCAATATCGCGGAAAAATGGCAACGGATGCGGATTTGTTGCAGGCATTTTCATCAACCGATGCCGCGCAGGCGGAGGCTATCAAGGCGCTCCATCAACATTGGATTCAGGAACAACACGGCGACGCAGATATCGGAACATTGTCGTTTGGCGATTTGCTGGGTGGTGTCAATTAATGGCGCGTTGTAATGGATGAATGTGTTCATATAATAAATAGAAGTCCCAAGCATCACAAAGTGTAAACCGTAATAAAAAGTACTTTTGTCTCGTATATTTTGCTGCGCCCTTTAGCGCCGAAGGCGCGGCCCTAATTTAACCCAAGGCAAAGCCTTGGGGCGCATTCGCAATCTCACAGCCAGCCCCAACGGGGCGGCACTAATCGGCTAAACTGATTCCATGTCACAATCACTTTTCGCCGTTTACATTCATCTGGTGTTTTCCACCAAAGAACGCCGCGCGTTATTGCCAGATTCCATCAGGACAGAGTTACACGCCTATCTGGGAGGTGTCCTCAAGGAGCGAAAATCCATCCGGCTCTCCATCAACTCGATGCCCGATCATATTCATCTGCTGTTTTCATTGCCGCGCACGATTGCAATTGCCAAAATGGTGGAAGATATAAAAACAACTTCCTCCAAATGGATAAAAAGCAGGAAGGCGCATCCGTGCTATTTCAATGGCAGGGAGGATATGGCGCGTTTCCCATCAGCACCAATCAGATCAAAACAGTGCGGACGTATATCGAAAACCAACAAACGCATCATCAAGTTGTTGATTTTCAGGAAGAGTTTTTGTGGTTGTTAAAAAAGCATGGAGTAGATTATGATGCCAGGTATTTGTGGGATTGACGTTTCGTGCCGCCCCGTTGGGGCTGGGCAGGGATTCGCGCATCATCCCCAAGGCTTCGCCTTGGGCTAAAAGAGAGCCGCGCCTTCGGCGCTAGGGACAACATAAATTAGACCTAAAGCGCAGTGCGATGACCGTCTGAAGTGAAGTGTTGAGGGTAGTTCGTCGAAACGCCACCAGCCCCAATCAGGCGGTAGAAAAAGCTTTCGCTGATTTGCTGGGTGGTATAAATTAATGGTAATGTGATACGGGTGTTGTTAAAATACCCTCAAATGAGGTAAAACTATAACGTATGAAGCTAAAACGGGTGTCTATCGCTGGAGTTGCCGTTGTAGTGGGAGCAGGGATTTTGTTTGGCCCGCGGATGTTCGCGTGGGCGCAAACCCTGGCAGGAACTATGGCTGCAGGAGCTGCCGGAGCCACGCTGGGAGCAGCTGCGGGCAGTGGCATGCTGAGTCCCTCGGAATATGCCAAAAAAGCTACTGATGCCAGTAAAAACCGGCAGGCAGCAGAAGGCGCCATGATGCCGGATGCGGAGGGAGGCGCTTCTCCTGATATGCCGAATGTATCAATGCAGGAGAAGCCGGATACTGCCACGGTGCAACCAGAAAAATGGGGTAACGAGAATGGTCGTCAGATGCTCCAACAATTGACCGGCACTCCGCATCGCCGCTATTCCGCCGGCAATGTGGGCAACAGCCGCCGCCATCGCGGTAATGTTCTGGCCAAATATCAAAAGCCGCCCAAAGGCTGGCTGGCCTATTATCTTCCGGAAGATCGCTACAAAGTGACCTCCAAAATCTGGCAAGTCACCACCACGCCCAATGACAAGTATTATTATGAGCCGTGGGTGTTGGCCACCAAGCATCGTCCGGCCAGTCAGGTTATCGGTTTCCACACCTGGCAGGATGCCATGATTGCCGGGTATCGTCCCGACCCCAAAAGCTTGCCAGCGCCCGGCCGCCAGTTGGCGATGATGGCTTCCTATTCCAAGGGGCCGATGATGGAAAAGTACATCGAATTCGTTTATGCCGGACAAATCGCACCGGTGGTTTTCGACGAAAATTATAATTACGTCATGAAAGTGGCGCATCAGGTGGAATCGAGTTCGCATTGGAGTCACCTGCTGGTGCCGACGGTGGAGCAGGCTATTGGATCGACTATCGGCCTCACCAGCGCTCCGCGAGCGGTGGGAAGTGTGCCACAGACTCAAACTGAGAATGCCGAAGGCGGAATGCCCGGTGAGCCTGGAATGCCGGGTGATCCGGATATGCCATCGCCGGAGATGGCGCCAGATGCCCCGCCCGCGCCGTAATAAAAGTACTTTTAATCAAAACAACACATCGCCAGTGGGGGAAAGCCTCTCACTGGCGTCATTTTAATCGAGTTTTAATTTTCGTAGCAGGAGGGTAAACAATGAAAATGTTTCGAGTTGCAGTCTGGCTGTTGGGGGTATCTCTGGTGGCAGGCCACTGGGGAACGGTGCAGGTGCTGGCCAAACCGGTCAAATCACGATCGGTTAAAGCGGCGGCGCGTCTTAAAAATCATCCGCCGGCCGGTTGGATTAATCACTATCTGGGCGATGATCGCTATAAAATTGCGGGCCATGTCTGGAAAGTCGTCTCCACGCAGTCCGATCAATATTTCCATCGTCCCGATTGTCCCGAGATGCTGCATCAATCGGCAGATATCGTGATTGGTTTCCCTTCGGTGGCAAGCGCCCTGGAAGCGGGGTATATGCCCGATCCGCATTGCCGCCCCGATATCAATACCGCCGCTGTTGATGGCAGAGTGGCATCCACGCGGGCGCAGCAGGTGCGTTTGTCGGATGGCCGTTCCACGGTAACATTGCCGGCAGGATGGAGACAGTTGCAATCACAAAATATCCACAGTTCCTTTTTGAATGCCACCATCGACTCTTTTCAAAGCGGTTCTTCCAGCCGTGATGGAGCGGCTATCATCACCATCGATTTTCCCAAAGGTGGCAATAATACACCGCTCACGGCAGCAAAAGCGCGGGAGTATATGACGATGTATCAAAATTCCGGCTATGTCAACAGCGCGATTCCGGGCGGCTCGCAGGATGTGAATGTGCGCGATGTGACATTTAAAGGGATGAAGGGAGTTTTGATGACGCCGAAAACGAAATCTCACGGGGATAGTTTGATATACATGGTGCAAAAGGGTTCGCGGTTGTATGTTGTTGTTGCAGGTGGTCAAAAATCTGTTTCTGCCGGCGCCAGGAGTGTTATCAATTCCTATAATCCGCGATAAAGAAGTGTCTTCTCGAGCGAATGTTGTGTTCCTTTGCGGAAGAAAAAATAAATCTTATTTTTAAAAGTACTTTTATCCCACACGCTTTTGAAAATAAGGTAAAATACAAAGGTAAAATACAACTATTCCATCGTAAGGAGCAACCATGTCGCAGCGCCGCCGACAATCTGATTATCCGGTTTATTCCCATGACCTGCGGGAAGACGGCATACGCGCGTCCGAGGCAGAGATGCCGCCTGCACCGCGCCGTTTAAAAACGCCGCTCTGGAAAAAGTTGCGGGCGTTTTGCATCGTGCTGGCACTGCTGGGCGTGGTGGAGTGCGGAGCGGCGACATTGACAGCGTCGCATTTCAGCATCAAAAAAGTCAGCGTTACCGGAGTACGCAATACGCCGGAATTGCAGGTGCAGCAAATTGCTCAAAAATTAGAGGGGCATAATTGGCTGCGCATTAATGCCGGAAGTGTGGCGCGTGAAGTGGAGAAAATTCCCACCGTTGACCATGTGCGCGTGCGCCGCACCCTGGCGTGGCCGTTGCAGTTAGAGGCGCAGGTAGTCGTCAGTGAGCGTCAGCCCTTTGTGATGATCGGCGGCGGGGAGCACTGGTGGGCAGTGGATTCCAAAGGCATCCCCTATCAGCGGTTGGCCAAGCCGGATGCGGTGAAATTGAACGCGGTGACCGGCCCTAATCTTCATCCTCGTTTAGGCAAAGCGATGCCTGCGGCCCAATGGCGCAAAATCACAACATTGATGCACACCATTGCGGCCGACCAAAAGGCAAATCCGGAGGGATTTGAATGGAACTTGCGCCGCATCTATTTCGATCGTGAGGGCAATGTTTCACTCCGCTTGAAAGATACACGCCATCAGGAATTGCTGGTGCAGTTGGGTGCGAGTCAGTGGGAGGCAAAATTACAACGGGCTCGCGTTGCTTTGGCTTATTTGGATCGCAATGGCCGCCAGGCCAAAGTGCTAAATTTAGTTTCCTATAAAATTCCAACCTGGATTCCCAGGTCTGATTCCGACAAAAGTACTTTGGATGAATCAGCCGCGGTCTCTATTTCAGGTTAAGCCTCCGATTGCCGCTGAGCGGCTTTAATCATTATGTCTGTTGTTTCCAAAGTGCAAAATCAAATTACCCAGGGATTAACTGGTTCCCCCGATGCAGCAGTTGCCGATCAGCCGGCGCAGCGTGCCAGCGGTGTGAAAGTTGCCCTCTCGCTCACCATCGTCGCGTTCGTTTTTGGAGCGTTGTTAGCGTTGCAATTGCGCGCCGTGCAAACGGTGCGTGCCAATCGCGCGCAAGAGGTGATGACCTACGAGCAGGAAAAACAAAAGCTGAAAGACGTGCAGGAGCAAATGAAAGTGGAAGCGAGCAACCGCGCGCTTTTGCAAATGCGCCTGCAGGCTTTGCAGGAAAAAATCAGCAAGGGCGAAGCGGTCAGCCGCCAGCAGTCGGCCAGCTTGAATCAGGAAATCAAAAAACTGCAAATCGCCGCCGGATTGACCACGGTAACCGGTAAGGGCATTGTTATCAAATTGAGCGATAATCCCGATGCCGCCAAAGATGGTGTGGGCGCTTTCCTGCCGGGATTAGTGCATGATTACGAT
>Ga0182738_1000479_pt1 | contig 56349 bp, 52 predicted proteins | sample eDN5th30CBELigMG_FD_128876 | JGI IMG/M metagenome (GOLD analysis project Ga0182738, IMG submission 128876) | Enriched Miracle-Growth compost microbial communities from Emeryville, California, USA - eDNA 5th pass 30_C BE-Lig MG (version 2)... ... | reverse complement strand
GTTGACGAGCACGCCGAGCGTCAGCACCGAGAAGACCGACAGCACCGAGCCGAAGCTCAGCGCCTCGTGGGCCGTCATGCGTCCGCGCGGGATGGGGCGGGCCGCCGTGCGCGCCATGTGTGCGTCGATGTCCGCGTCGTACCACATGTTGAGGGCACCGGCCGCGCCGGCGCCGATAGCGATCGCGACGAGGGCGATGATGGCGATGACCGGGTGAATCGAGCCGGGCGCTGCGACCATGCCGGTGAGCGCCGTGAACACGACGAGCGACATGACACGCGGCTTCAGCAGCTCGATGAAATCGCCGACGCTCGCGCCTGCGGCTGGCCCGAGCTGGCCGACGTTGCTGTTGACCGACGTCCCTTGCATCCCACTCCACCCTTTTGGCCGCGCATCGGCCCCGCACGCGAGGTCCCGCTTGGCCTTGGCCTTGCCGCCGCTTCGCCGGCCGCCGCGAGACGGCTCAGGCGAGAGGCGGGTCCTCTATTCGGCGCAACGGGCGGCGCATTCCTTTGCCGCCCGTCGCAAGTCTCGTTTGCGTCCGGCCTCAGTGATGCTCGGAGGCCGTAATGCGCGGCAGCGTCTCGAACGAGTGGAAGGCCGGCGGCGAAGGCAGCGTCCACTCGAGCGTGGTCGCGCCGGGGCCCCACGGATTGGCGGCAGCGACCGTGCGGCTCTTGAACGAGGCGATGACGCCGACCAGGAACACCAGGGTTCCGAGCGCCGTGATGTAAGAGCCGGCCGAGGACACGCCGTTCCAGAAGGCGAAGGCGTCCGGATAGTCGACGTAGCGGCGCGGCATGCCCGACAGACCGAGGAAGTGCTGCGGGAAGAACAGGATGTTGGCGCCGATGAACGTCAGCCAGAAGTGAATCTTGCCGAGCGTCTCGTTGTACATGTAGCCCGACATCTTCGGGAACCAGTAGTACCAGGCCGCGAAGATGGCGAACACGGCGCCGAGCGACAGCACGTAGTGGAAGTGCGCGACGACGTAATACGTATCGTGCAGGGCGCGGTCGACGCCGGCGTTGGAGAGCATGACGCCCGTCACGCCGCCGACGGTGAACAGGAAGATGAAGCCCAGCGCCCACAGCATCGGCAGGCGGAACTGGATGGAGCCGCCCCACATGGTGGCGATCCAGGAGAAGATCTTCACGCCCGTCGGAACCGCGATGACCATCGTCGCGAACACGAAGTAGGCCTGCGTGTTCACGCTGATGCCGGCGGCGTACATGTGGTGCGCCCACACGATGAAGCCGACGAGGCCGATGGCGACCATCGCGTACGCCATGCCGAGGTAGCCGAACACCGGCTTGCGCGAGAACGTCGACACGACGTGGCTGACGATGCCGAAGCCGGGAAGGATGAGGATGTAGACCTCGGGATGCCCGAAGAACCAGAACAGGTGCTGGTAGAGCAGCGGGTCGCCGCCGCCCTGGGCGTTGAAGAACGAGGTGCCGAAGTTGCGGTCCGTCAGCAGCATCGTGATGGCGCCGGCGAGAACCGGCAGCGACAGCAGCAGCAGGAACGCGGTCACCAGCACCGACCAGACGAACAGCGGCATCTTGTGCAGGGTCATGCCCGGCGCGCGCATGTTGAAGATGGTGGTGATGAAGTTGATGGCGCCGAGGATCGACGACGCACCGGCGATGTGCAGCGACAGAATGGCGAAGTCCATGGCCGGACCGGGGTGGCCCGAGGTCGAAAGCGGCGCATACGCCGTCCAGCCGGTGCCGGCGCCGAGGCCGCCGGGCGGTCCTTCGACGAACAGCGAGATCAGCAGCAGACTGAGCGCAGCCGGCAGCAGCCAGAAGGAGATGTTGTTCATGCGCGGGAAGGCCATGTCCGGCGCGCCGATCATCAGCGGCACGAACCAGTTGCCATAGCCGCCGATCATCGCGGGCATCACCATGAAGAACACCATGATGAGGCCGTGGCCGGTGACGAACACGTTGTACATGTGGCCGTCGGCGAAGTACTGCAGCCCAGGCTCCTGCAGCTCGAGACGCATGGCGATGGAAAGGGCGCCGCCGATGAGGCCGGCGATGATGGCGAATATCAAGTACATCGTTCCGATGTCCTTGTGATTCGTCGAGAACAGCCAGCGCTTAAGCCCAGTTGGCGCGTGGTCGTGGTCGTCGTGAGCTGCTGTGGTCGTGCTTCCCATGGTACGTTCGCCCTTACGGTCCGTGTTTGTTGCCGGGCAGGGCCCGGAGCTCAACTATGTCTGCCCAGTGACGGTCACTTGGTCTGACCCGTGCCGTCGTTCTTCGCGAACTGACGGACGCCGGCCTGCTCGAGCGCCGCCTGGTGGACGATGCCCTTCGCCTTCTCCAAGAGATCCTTCTTCTGCCGCAGGAGCTCCTTGCGCTTCTCTTTGTCCTTCTCGGAACCGGCGGCGGCACCAGCGGCGTTCGCCTGCTTCATGGTGTCGACCCAGGAATTGAATACCTCTTCCTTCACGACACGCACGGCGATCGGCATGAACGCGTGGTCCTTGCCGCAGAGCTCCGAGCACTGACCGTAGAAGATGCCTTCGACCGTCGGCTTGAACCAGGTCGAGGTGACACGGCCGGGAACGGCGTCGACCTTCGAGCCGAAGGACGGCACGGTCCAGTCGTGAATGACGCCATCGGGCGCCGACGTGATGAGCGTGGTCACGACCTTGCCGAGCGGGACGATGACCTCGTTGTCGACGGCGAGGTTGCGCGGAGCAGGCAGGTTCTGCGCCTCGAGCTCCTGGCGTCCGGCGTCATCGAGCATGCGCGTCTCGAAGGTAATGCCGAGCTCGGGATAGGAATGCTCCCAGTACCACTGATAGCCCGTGGCCTTCAGCGTCAGATCCGCCTTCGGGTAGCTGTACTGCAGGTGCAGGAGGCGGAACGAGGGAATGGCGATGGCGACGAGGACGAGGATCGGCAGGACCGTCCAGGCAACCTCGAGCGCGGTGTTGTGCGTGACCGCCGAGGGCGTCGGGTTGGAGCGCTCGTTGAAGCGATAAATCACGTAGAGCAGCAGCAGCAGCACGAAGACTGCGATCGCCACGATGATAATGTTGACGAAATTATAGAACTCATGGATGGACTCGGCAACCGGCGTCGCGGCGCCCTGCATGCCCATCTCGCCCGGCGAAGGCTGTCCCATACCAGCCCACGCAAACGAGCCCAGCAACAACAACGCAAGTGCTGCGGCAGGCGCCGAGCAAAGCAGTCGTCTCAACATTCATCCGCTCCCAAGTGCTGCTCGGCCGCGATGGCCGAGAACCTCCCCACAGGCGCTGTATTTTTATTCAGTTCGCCCGCAACAACCGCACCAGAGCCGAAGCCGCATGGCGCAGGACGCATGTCCCCTCGTCAACTTGAAGCACAATAGATTTCCACGCCTCAAGTCAAGCTTGATGCGGCATTTCCACGCGTTGTGACGCAGCAAAAAAACGCCGCGCAGCAGGTCTCAAGCTGACCTGTGTCAGGTACAAATTTTGGCCCGATTCCGGGAACACCACCATGCGCGGCGGCCTTCGCCGGCAGTCTCAGGAGCAGCGCGTGCACATGACCCCATCCGCTGGCGGCATTCTTTGCCGCAGCGCGTCAGAAGTTCCTGCGTGCGCGATTTGGAATTTCAGGCAGTGGCTGCTGCCGCCGGTGCTGGCGCTGACGTTCCTGGCGATGGGCCTCTTCCCCGCTGCAGCGCAGGAGGGCACCGTCAAAGCGCAGCATGGCGACTGGCAGATCGTCTGCAAGGAACCCCCGCCCGGCGCCAAGAACGAGGTCTGCGCTCTTGTTCAGAGCGTTACAGCCGAGGACAAGGACAACATCGGCCTTACCGTCTACTTCCAGAAATTCTCCAACGGGACCCGGGTGCTGCGCGTGTTCGCGCCCCTCGGCATTCTGCTGCCGCCGGGCCTTGGATTGAAGATCGACGACAAGGACGTCGGGCACGCGCCGTTTTTGCGCTGCCATACGTTCGCCTGCTACGCCCAGGTCGTCGTCGAGGATCCGCTCGTAGAGCAACTCAAGAATGGCAAGACGGCCATCTTCATCATCTTCCAGGCGGAGGAAGCCGGGATCGGCATCCCGATCTCGCTGAAGGGATTCAAGGAAGCCCTGGCCGAGCTCAAGTAGCGGCCTAATCCCTCCCCGTTCCGCGGCGCACACTCGCCGCGGCTGAAGCGCCATCGTCGATCGTAGCGGCCTAGGCGGCCTTGCGCTCGCGCTGTCCCCGGCTGCCGGCCGGCTCCTTCGTCTCGGGGAAGGCGATGTAGTCGTGCGCGTTGCGGACTTCCTCGGAAACCAGCGCCGCGAGGTTCGCCGGTGCGCAGGCCGCGAGCGCGCTCGTCACGCGCCCGACGCTCTCGCTGTAGTCCTCGTAAGCCGACCGCCAGAAATGCGCCTGGGCGTTGAGCAGATCCTGCGGCGTGCGGCATTGGGCGACGCGCGCCGGGATCTGCATATAGGCCTGCGCTCGCCGGTTGACGAAGCCGAGCATCTCGAGCTGGGTCCGCGCAATGCCCTTCAGGAACGGATCGTAGGCCTGACCGAAGACCTCGAGTCCGCTGAAGTAGAACTGGAAAGCTGAGTGAGCAGGTGATTTGCCGTTCGCATGCGAATTCGGCGCAGGGGCAACCATGGTGCGTCCTCCCTTTATATGGACGGCCTGATTGCGGCGGGGGAGCCTGGCTGGAGGCCGTCTCCGTTGAGGGTTTGAAGCAAACCCCACGAACAAAAAGTTAGCGGCAGGTACCGAAAGCAGAATGACAGAAAACTAGGCACCGCGCAGGGCCAATCACACCTCGTCGCGCAATCGTTATCGGCCTCCGACGGCACAAGGGATTGTGACAGCCGATTTTATTGACTTGCAGGCGCACCGTGACCGGTTATGGTTAATCCACAGATTTTTCTAAACCGGCGCATTGTTATCGGTCGCGTTTGCGTATGGGGGCGTATTCCAGGGTTTTCCGGCTGCCGGCGGCGCTCGTCGTCGTGCTTTCGCTCGCCTGCACAACCGCCAAGGCCGACGACGAGCCACAATACGGCTGGCGCGAGGTCTGGTCGGGCGCCGACATCTCCGGTCATGTCTGGCTACTCTACTCGGGCGCTACCGTCTCGCCCTTCGGCAACCTCTACGAGGACGGCTTGCGGCTGCGCATCGCCGGCGGATACGGCCGCTACTCCTACCTTGGCGAGCGGCGCGGCGAGTTTGTCGCCTTCAATGCCGAGACGAGCTTCTCGGAAGCCCTCGTCGGCTACCTGAAGCGGCTCGGCCCTCTTACGGCGAAGGGCTTTGTCGGTGTCGCCACGATCGAGCATGACGTTGCACCACTCGACCCGGACAACAGCGTGCAAGGCAGAGCCATCGGGCCGAAGCTCGCCGCCGAGTTCTGGCTCAACCTCGGGCAATCGGGCTGGTCGTCGCTGGATGCCTCCTGGACGAGCGCTCACGGCACGGCCGCCGCACGGTGGCGCGGCGGCTACCGCGTGTTCGAGGACACGTCGCTGGGTCTCGAAGGCGCGCTCAACGCCAACGACTTCGGCGAGGATGCCCGGATCGGCGCGTTCTCGCGTTGCGCGTGGGATGCCGGGGAGCTGTCGGTTGCCGTCGGCTTCGCCGGCCGCTTCCTGGACGGCGCACAGTCGCTGCGTGACCCCTACATGACCATCAACTGGCTGACGCAGTTCTGACGCGAAGCGCCGGTACAGCGCACGTCCGGCACGATGCAGGAGGGGCACTGCAAGCGCATAAGCTGCTGACTGTGCAGCACATTTCAACAACCGCTCGGCGAGGCGCCGGGAGTTCGAGGCCGGCATTGTGCGTCTGCCTGTTCGCATCCGGCTGCGGCTGACTGGCCCAGACCAGGCTAGCGAGCTTCCGCGGCGTCGACGGCCGCGGCTGCGCCATCAACGCGCCACGATGCTCTGCAAACAAAACGGTGGTTCGTTTTGTTTTGCTCCATTAAGAAGCACCCATTGAGAAGCTCTTAACGCGGCCACCATGCCCAAACTCAAGCCAGCCACCCAGCGCGCCCGGCGCGAGCACATCCTCGATGCGGCGGAGATCTGCTTCGCCCACACCGGATTCCATCGCACCACGATGCAGGACATCTGCCGGGAGGCGGCCGTCAGCCCCGGCGCGCTCTACGTCTACTTCGCGTCCAAGGAGGACCTCATCGCCGGCCTTGTCGAGCGTGACCGCGCCGACTTCGCCGAGCGCTTCGCCGAGGTCTCCGCGGCGCCGGACTTCATGCGTGCCCTGTCCGACCTCGGCCATCACTATTTCACCGAGGAGCCCGCGCATAAGCGCACGCTGGGCCTCGAGATCGGGCTGGAGTCGATCCGCAACCCGCGCGTCGGCGAGATCTATCGCAGCGTCGATCGCTTCGTCGAGGAGAGCTTCGAGAAACTGTTCGCCAAGCTCGCCGAGGAGGGACGCATCGCGCCCGATCTCGACATCCCGACGGTGACGAAGCTGTTCTCGATGATCGGCGACGGCCTGTTCATGCGCCGCGCGCTCGACCCGAGCTTCGAACCGGCGACGATCGTGCCCGCCGTCATGGCGCTCATCAGCAAGCTGCTCAACGCTCGGACGGACGAGGCGACGGACGACACCGCCGGGAATGGGGAGGGACCGCGATGAAAAGGCTTCTCCTGGCACTGGTATCGCTCGGCCTGCTCGGCGGCGGTGCGCTGCTTCTTGCTCCGCACATGGCGCCGCAACTGGCGCCTTACCTGACGGCATTCAGCGATTGGAAGGCCGCGCACAAGGCCGCGGCCCACAAGAAGGAGCCCGCTGCGACGGCGCCTCCGGCCGTGTCCGTCGCCAAGGTGCAGATGGCCGACTTCACCGAGATGGTCACGGTCTCGGGCTCGCTGGTGCCGCGCGATGAAATCCTCGTGGCACCGGAGATCGAGGGCTTTCGCGTCCTGGAGCTGAAGGTGGACGAGGGCGACCGTGTGAAGAAGGGCGACGTCCTGGCGACGCTCGTGCAGGAGTCGCTCGACGCGCAACTGGCGCAGAACGAAGCGTCGCTGGCGCGCGCGTCGGCCGCCATCTCGCAGACCGAAAGCCAGATCGCCGAAGCATCCGCACGGCTCGTCGAGGCACAGGCGAACTACGAGCGGGCGAAGCCGCTGAAGAACTCCGGCTACTTGTCCGGCACCACCTACGACCAGCGCGAAGCGGCAGCGAAGGCGGCCGAAGCGCAGCTCAAGGCGGCGCAGGGCGGACTGGAGCTGGCCCAGGCGGAGAAGCAGCAGGTCGAGGCGCAGCGCCGCGAGCTGTTGTGGAAGCGCGCCAACACGGCGGTGACGGCGCCGTCCGACGGGCTCGTCAGCCGGCGCACCGCGCGCGTCGGCGGCATGGCGTCCGGCGTCGCCGAGCCGATGTTCCGCATCGTCGCCCGCGGCGAGGTGGAGCTGGATGCGGAGATCATCGAGACGGAGCTCGCCAAAATCTCAGCCGGGCAAAAGGCGCGTGTCGACGTCGCTGGAGTCGGCGGCGTCGACGGCACGGTGCGGCTCGTCTCGCCGGAGGTCGACAAGCAGACGCGCCTCGGCCGTGTGCGCATCTTTCTGGGCAGCGATCCGCGCCTACGCATCGGTAGCTATGCACGCGGCAAGATCGCCAGCGCTACGAGCCACGGGCTGGCCGTGCCGGCTTCGGCGGTGATTTTCGATGTGTCGGGCACCTATGTGCAGGTCGTCGACGACAGCCGCGTGGCCCGCCGCGACATCAAGACGGGACTTGTCGCGCGCGGCCTCGTCGAAGTGCTTTCGGGCCTGGAGGACGGCGATGTCGTGGTGGCGCGCGCCGGTACGTTCCTGCGCGACGGCGACACCGTGCGCCCCGTGACGCCCGATTCCAAGATCAGTGAGGCCCAGTAGATGCGCCTCAACATATCGGCATGGTCGATCAGGCGGCCGGTGCCCGCCATCGTGCTGTTCGCGGTGCTGACGCTGCTCGGCACCATCAGCTTCAAGACCATGCCGGTCACCCGGTTTCCGAACATCGACATCCCCCTGGTGTCGATCACCGTGGTGCAGTCGGGCGCCGCTCCGGCGGAGCTCGAGACGCAGGTCACCAAGCAGATCGAGGATGCCGTCGCCAACATCACCGGCATCAAGCACATCATGTCGACGGTGACCGACGGCCAGTCGCAGACCGTCATCGAATTCCGGCTGGAGGTGAACCAGGACCGCGCCGTCAACGACGTAAAAGATGCGATCGACAAGGTGCGCCTGCTGCTGCCGCGCGACATCAACGAGCCGATCGTGCAGCGCATCGACGTGGAAGGGCAGTCGATCCTCACCTACGCGGCGTCCTCTCCGGGCATGACGCTCGAGCAGCTCTCCTGGCACGTCGACGACATCGTCAAGCGCCAGTTGCAGGGGCTGAAGGGTGTCGGGCGAGTCGAGCGCTACGGCGGCGTCGACCGCGAGGTGCGCATCCTTCTCGATCCGGACCGGCTGCTGGCGCTCGGCATCACCGCCGCAGAGGTCAATACGCAGGTGCGCGCCACCAACGTCGATCTCGGCGGCGGGCGCGGCGAGGTCGCCGGCCAGGAGCAGGCTATTCGCACGCTCGCCGGGGCGCGCAAGGTCGAGGACCTGGCAGAGACCAAGATACTGCTTCCCGGCGGCCGGCATGTGCGCCTCTCCGATCTCGGACGCGTCATCGACGACGCCAGCGAGCAGCGCTCGTTCGCGCGCCTCAACGGCGAGCCCGTCGTGACGTTCGCCGTCTTCCGCTCGAAAGGCTCCAGCGAGCTATCGGTCTCCGATGTCGTCGACGCCAAGCTCGCCGAGCTGCAGCAGCGCTATCCCGACGTGCGGATGACCAAGATCGACGACGCGGTCGCCTATACGCGCGGCAACTACAAATCGGCGATGGAGACGCTGCTCGAAGGCGCCGCGCTTGCGGTGCTCGTCGTCTTCGTGTTCCTGCGCAATATCCGCGCGACCATCATCGCCGCGGTCGCCTTGCCCCTGTCCGCCATCCCCGCCTTCTGGGCGATGCAGATGCTGGGCTTCTCGCTCAACCTCGTCAGCCTGCTCGGCATCACCCTCGTCACCGGCATTCTCGTGGACGACGCCATCGTCGAGATCGAGAACATCGTACGCCACATGCGCGGCGGCAAATCGCCTTACCGCGCCGCCGTCGAGGCCGCCGACGAGATCGGCCTCGCGGTCATCGCCATCTCGCTGACCATCGTCGCCATCTTCTCCCCGGTGTCGTTCATGGGCGGCATCGCCGGGCAATATTTCCGCCAGTTCGGCCTCACCGTCGCCATCGCCGTCCTCATCTCGCTGCTGGTGGCGCGTCTCATCACGCCGATGATGGCCGCCTATCTCATGCGCCCGGTACCCGAGGAGCACGAGGGCAACGGCCTGGTCATGCGCGGTTACCTTGCGTTCCTGCGCGGCACGCTGAAGGTGCGCTACCTCACGCTGGTCGCCGGGCTCGGACTATTCGCCGCCTCGATCTACGCGACGACGCTGCTGCCGACCGGCTTCCTCCCCGACGAGGACACATCGCGCATCGTCGTCTCGGTGGAGCTGCCGCCGGGCTCGACGCTCGAGGAGACGCGCGACACCACCGACCGGATGGTGGGTGTGCTCGAGAAGGTGCCCGAGATCAACAGCGTGTTCGTCCTCGGCGGCTCGACGCCGACGGGCGACCTGGAGATCCGCAAGGCATCACTGTTCGTGCACCTCGTGCCCAAGTCCGATCGCAAGCTGGCGCAGAAGGACCTCAAGGTCATCGTCGCCGACCGGCTCGCAGACGTTCCCGACGTGCGCGTCTGGTACGTCAACGAGCGCGGCGAGCGTGAGCTCTCGTTCTCGATCCTCTCCCATGACGGCACCGATCTCGACGACGCAGTGCAGAAGCTGGAAGGCGCCTTGCGCAAGGTGCCCGGCTTCAAGAACGTCGCCGCCGACGCTGCAATTGACCGGCCGGAGCTGCGCGTGGTGCCGAAGTTCGATGTCGCCGCGCGGCTCGGCGTCGCTCCGAGCAGCATCGCCGAGACGATCCGCGTCGCCACCATCGGCGACATCGACGCCAACCTCGCCAAGTTCAATGCCGGCGACCGGCTGGTCCCCATCCGCGTGCAGATCGAGGAGAACGCGCGCACCGACATGCAGCGCCTCCGCAATCTGCGCGTGACCAACATGAGCGGCACGGCCATTCCGCTCGACGCCGTGGCGGACGTCGATTTCGGCCGGGGCCCCAGCTCCATCAAGCGCTACGACCGCGAGCGGCGCGCCGTCATCGGCGTCGACATGGAATCGCGCTACGCGCTGAGCGACGGGCGCGAGAAGTTCCTCAAGGTAGTCGACGAGCAGAAGCTGCCGCCCGGCGTGCGCCTGCAGCCGTCCGGCGATGCCGAGGTGCAGGACGAGGTGGCGACCGGGTTCATGACCGCCATGGGCACGGGCCTGATGATCGTCTTCGGCGTGCTGGTGCTGCTGTTCGGCAGCGTCGCGCAGCCGGTGACTATCCTGTTGTCGCTGCCGCTCTCCTTCGGCGGTGTCGTCATCGCGCTGCTGGCCACCAACAATTCCGTGAGCATGCCCGTCTACATCGGCCTGCTCATGCTCATGGGCATCGTCACCAAGAACGCCATCATGCTCGTCGACTTCGCGGTCGAGGAAGTGGCGCGCGGCGTCCCGCGCATGGAAGCGGTGGTGGACGCCGGCCGCAAGCGCGCCCGTCCCATCGTGATGACGACGCTGGCGATGGTGGCCGGCATGATCCCCAGCGCCATGGCGCTCGGCGACGGCGGCGAGTTCCGCGCGCCGATGGCCATCGCGGTGATCGGCGGCCTGCTCGTCTCGACCGTGCTGTCGCTGGTGTTCGTGCCGTCGTTTTTCACGGTGATGGACGACATCGGCCATCTGGCGTGGCTCGTGTTCGGCCGCTTCATCGGGCCCACCGACGAGCCGCCGGAGGCAGAGACCCAACCTCACAACGGACATCCGACGGCGGCTGAATAGCGGGAGCGTGCGACGCGAACGCCGCGTTCAGCCCCGGCACATCGACGTGCAGCCCGGGGCGGGCGCGAGATAGATCGGCCGGTTGTCCTGTGATTGGATATCGCCGATTGCCTCGGTGATGATACCGCTCTCGGCGCTCCACAGGTCGCGGCCCGTCTGCCAATAGCCGTCGTTGTTCTCGATCACCGTCCTCAGCTGCGTGAGCCACTTGTGGGACACGCCAGCCGGCGCATAGAAGCGGTCGAGGAAGCTCTGCACCGAGCGCCGGCCGGGTGCCGACGTCTCGACCTCGTCGACGCCGCCGCTGAGCTGATGCCGCCACGAGCGATGGAAGAACCATAGGCTGCTCATCGCCGCGCGCCGCCTGTCGCTGGCAAGGAAGATGGGGATGCACGCCGAGGCGCACGTGGCGCCGGGCTCCACGACGGTGTCGAGCGTGTGCGTCCTCTTGATGTGGTGCAGCACGCCGATGGCGGCGGCCATATAGTCGGTGCGACCGCCGCACGAGCGCAGTGACAGCTCGACCGATTTCACGCGCCGCCGGTTGGCCTCGAAAGCCCGGTCGATGGCAGCCGGCATGGCCTGCGAGATGGTGCCGACCCAAGCAAGATGCAGAGTGTCGCCGGCTATTTTCACCGGCTGCAACTTGCCCTCGGCGCAGGCATCGGCGGCGGCGGCCGGCTGCCAGGGAAGGGCCGCCAGCAGGGCGAGGATGATGAATTTCAGGGTACTGGGCATCGCGACGGCATCGCCCATCGCGGTGGCGAAATCAGGGTAAAGCGCTTTTAACCATCGGGATGGTGAATCCCGTTCCGCTCAGAAGCGGCGCAGCAGGCGCTCGTAATAGTCCAGCTCCTGCGTCGGACGCGCCGGTTGCGCCAGGCGCCGCCGCAGCTCCTCGAGGATCTCGCGGGCGCGCTGCATGTCGATCTCGTCCGGCACCTTCACCGAGTTGCCGGCGTCGGGGCCCTGGAAGCGCTGCGGGCGGCCGAGCGGATCGCGCGGCTGGTCGCCGTTCTGCCCGTAGCGCGATGAGCCGTCCTTGGACATGCCCTCGGCCATCTTCTGCGCCCCCTGGCGCATCTGGTTCAGCGCCTCCGACTGGTCGCCGAGCGCCGTATCCGTATCGCCCTGCTCGAGCGATTTCTGCGCGCCCTCCATCGCATCGCGCGCCTTGTTGAACTCGTCCTGACCCGCGCCGAGCTTGTCGAGCTCCTGGCGCAGCTTCTCGAGCTCCTCCTTCAGCGCCTGCTGCTGCTCGCTGAGGCTGCCCTTGCCCTGCTGGCCCTGCTGCCCTTGTTGTCCCTGGCCCTGCTGACCCTGGCCACGCTGGCCCTGCTGGCCGCCGCGCTGACCCGAGCGGCCGCCCTGGCCCTGCTGGCCCGGCATGCCCTGACCCTGCTGGCTCTGGCTCTGCTGCTGGCCGTTCTCTCCCGGCACGGCGCCGCTCGGTGTCTGCGGGCGCCGGTTCTCGCGGTAGGTGTCGTCCATCAGCCGCTGCTGCCGGCCGACGAGACCGCCGAGCTCATCGAGCTTCTTCTGCATCGCGCGGCCACGCTCGGCCTCCTGCTTGGAGACCTGCCCCGACTGCAGCCGCTCGAGAAGATCGCGCATCTGCGCCAGCATCTGCTGCGCCTGATCGCGCGAGCCGGCCTTCGTCATGTCCTCGAGGTTCTTCATCATCTGGTCGAGGTCTTGCTGGCTCAACTGCTGGTTCTGCTGGTCGAGGCCCTCCGGCGGCTGCTGGTCCTGCGCGTTCTTGGTCAGTTGCTCGACATACTTCGACAGGGCCTCGCGCAGCTCCTGCATGAGCTGGTCGATCTCGGAATCCGGCGCGTTCTTCTCCAGCGCGTCGGCGAGCTTGTCCTGCGCGTCCTTCAGCGCCTTCTCGGCGTCGGAGAGGTCGCCGTCCTCGATGCGCAGCGCCAGCTCCCACAGGCCGTCGGCCGTCGCCTTGAGGCCCTGGCGCGAGGTATCGCGCTCGAGGCCCCGTATGGCCGTGCGCATGCCGAGGTAGATCGAGGTGGAATCGATGAAGCCTTCCGGCTCGATGGTCAGTGCTTCCAGTGCGCGCTTGGCGAGCGGCGCATAGCGTGGATCGTCCATCAACTTGGCGCGCTGCTCGATCACGGCGCGCGCCAGCGGCTTCTGGAACAGGCGCTGCGGCAGCACCAGCTTCACCGGCTTCGAGCGGCCGACGTTGCCCGCTATGTCCTTCGCCTCCAGCGTCAGGATGACCTCGCGGCCAGCGTAGGGATGCGGGCCGAAGTCGACGTAGGTCTGCGCCTCCTTCTGCGAGGGGCGCGGCAGGCGCAGGGTGATCTCTGGCGGGGGCTCGTGCGGCGGCCGCGGGCCCTTCAGCGGCTCCGGCTGCGCCCACGCCTTTTTCGGGTCGATCGGCTTCTCGGCGCTGCGGTCGCGCTTCACGTCGGCACCGGCCGCGACGACGCCGTAGTCATCCTCGACCGAATACGTGAGCTTCATGGATCCGCGGCGCGTGCTCTCGGGCTGCTTGGTCATGGCGATGACCGGTGGCTTGTCGGGGCGCACATAGAACGCCCAGCGCGCCAGCTCCGCACCGCCCGCCAGAACGCGGATCTCGGCTGACTTCCGCAGCTCGTAGCGAATCTCCGAGATGTCGGTGCTCGGGGCCGTCGACTTGCCGGCTTCCGGAGACTTGGCCTCGACACGCTGACGGTCGGACGAGCCTTCGGCGAATACCTCCAGCGAGGGCGCGCCGAGACCTTTGCCGCTGGTGCGGACGATGAGCACGCTGCGCTCGGGGACGTCGATGAGCTTGGGCTGCTCGGCCGCCGCAGCGGGGCCGCGCGCGCCGTCGGCGAGCATCACCGGCGGCTTGCCGGTATAGGAGGGCGGGGTCACCCACGCGTCGAGGCGCGCCTCCGAAATGGCGATGCTGGAATCGAAGCGGAAGGCCGAGCGCAGCCGATCCGAGGCGCTATCGCCGACGAGCGCCAACAGCGCGACGACGCCAAGCACCAGCAGGCTGCGCAGGGCGACCGGATCGTGGCGGTCGGCGCGCGGATGCGGCGGCCCGACGCGCAGCCGGGCGAGCGCCGCCGCCAAGCGCGCGCGGTGCGCCTGCCAGATGGCGGCCGTGCGCGGATCGTCGGCGTTGGCCGTGACCGTGTCCTCGTACGAGGACGCCGGCCGGTGCGGCACGCCCGACACCCGCTCGATGCGGCGAACCGCGTCCTCGCGCGTCGGGAATGGCGTGCGCAGGGCGTACAAAATCGCCGCAACGGCTGCGAGCGCGAAAGCCGCGAGCACGAGATAGTGCACGGGGTCCGACAGCAGCGGCCAGAAGCCGGCGAGCGAAAGGATCAGAAACAGCCCGACGAGGCCGACGATGACCCAGACGCGCGGCCACAGGCGCTCGAACAGGAGCGCCCAGCGACTGGTGCGCACCTTGCGGGCGAATTTGGCGTCAGGGGGCTGTGGGGCGGACTTCGGCTCCGTCATGGCGAGACGATACCCGGAACATTACGGCCGGCCTAGCGGCGCGCCGACGCGTCAGGATTAAAGTTTGGTCATCCACCCCGTGAACGGCCGTGAACGCGGGCTATTTCAGCCAGCCGGGAAGCTTGTCCATGGCGATGAGGGCGTCGGTGGAAACGCGCGGCCGCACGACGGCGTGGTCGGCACCCTTCACCAGCACTTCCGGCACCAGCGCCCGCGTGTTGTAGGTGGACGACATCACGGCTCCGTAGGCGCCGGCCGTCATCACCGCAATGAGGTCGCCGGCGGCGAGCGGCGGCAGCTTACGGTCGAGCGCGAGATAATCGCCGGTCTCGCACACGGGCCCGACGATGTCCTGCACGATCGGCGGCATCGCCAGCTTCGCCTCCTCGACCGGCCAGATCTCGTGTCGCGCCTCGTAGAGCGTGGGACGGATCAGGTCGTTCATTGCCGCATCGACGACCGTGAATGTCTTGTCGATCCCTTCCTTGGAGTAGATGACGCGGCTGACGAGCACGCCGGCGTTGCCGACGATGACGCGGCCGGGCTCCATCACGATCCTGAGCTCGAGCGGGCCCAGCTCCTCCTTCACGACCGCGGCATAGGCGGACGGCGGCGGCGCCACCTCGCCTTCCGAGATGTAGGGCACGCCGAGGCCGCCACCGATGTCGAGATGCGAGAGCTCGTGGCCATCGGCAAGCAACGCTTCGGCCAGCTCACGCATCAGCCGGAAGGCATTGCGGAACGGCTGCAGATCGGTGATCTGGCTGCCGATGTGCATGTGAACGCCGGAAACGGCGATGCCGGGCAGGCCCGCCGCCACGACGTAGAGCCGCCGCGCCTCGCCATAGGGGATGCCGAACTTGTTCTCGGCCTTGCCGGTGGAGATTTTCGCATGCGTCTTGGCGTCGACGTCGGGATTGACGCGCAGCGCGATGCGCGCCGTCTTGCCGAGCCGCGCGGCGACCGCGCTCAGCGCATGCAGCTCCGGCTCGCTCTCGACGTTGAAGCCGAGAATGCCCTGCTCGACGGCGAACGCCATCTCGTCCGGCGTCTTGCCGACGCCGGCGAAGATGATCCTGTCGGCTGGCGCGCCGGCGGCGAGCGCACGCCGCAACTCCCCTTCCGAGACGACGTCCATGCCGGCGCCGAGACGCGCCAGGGTCGCCAGCACCGCCTGGTTGGAGTTCGCCTTGACGGCAAAGCAGATCAGGGCGTCGAGGCCGGCGAACGCCTCGGTCAGCACCCGGTAGTGCCGCTCCAACGTGGCCGTGGAATAGCAATAGAACGGCGTGCCCACCTCGTCGGCAAGCCGCGCGAGCGAGACGTCCTCGGCGTTGAGGACGCCGTCCTTGTAATGGAAGTGATGCATGGCGGGCTTCTTTAGCCCGAGATTCGAGTTAGCGCAGCAGCGGATCGAGGATAAAGCCCTCGTGCGGCTTCGGAGGCGCGGCGCTGTCGGGCTTTGTGCCGGCCGCTTCGGCCGATTTCGCGGTGCCGGCGGCTTTCGCGCCCGGGGGCGGATCCAGCGAGCCGCGAACGCCGCAGCCGCCGAAACCAAGGCACAGCCCGGCCGCCACGAGCGCGGCAACCATCGCCTTCGGTGTCAACGATACGCGCATGTCCCCGACCTGACCCCACGCTGGCTGAACGCAGCATGGCCAGGAGACCCTGCCGCCGTGGCGGTTCCGGGGCACCCAGCCGTACACCGCCATTTTTAGCCCTTCGCGCCTGCCTTTTCCAACCGCTTACGCCAGGCAGCAGCCATTTTGGCCACGTTCTGTGGCGCAGTTCCCCCATGGCTGACGCGGCTGGCGACCGACTTCTCGGGGCTCAAAACCGAGAAAACATCGGCCGTTATGCGCGGCTCGACGGCCTGCATTGCCTTGAGCGGCAGCTTATCCAGAGGAAGATTTTCAGCTTCCGCCGCGGCGACGATGCGCCCCGTGACGTGGTGGGCGTCGCGGAACGGCATTTTGAGCACCCGCACCAGCCAGTCGGCGAGGTCCGTGGCGGTGGAATATCCACCGCCGGCCGCAGCCAGCATGGGCGCCGTCTGCGGCTGCAGGTCGTCCACCATGCCCGTCATGGCGGCGATGGCCAGCGTCAGACTGTCGAGGGCGTCGAAGGCGACCTCCTTGTCCTCCTGCATGTCCTTCGAATACGCGAGCGGCAGGCCCTTCATCACCATCAGCAGGCTCTGGAAAGCGCCGGCGATGCGGCCCACCTTGGCGCGCGTCAGCTCGGCGGCGTCAGGGTTGCGCTTCTGCGGCATGATCGACGACCCGGTGGTGAACTTGTCCGACAGCTTGATGAAGCCGAACTGCGGCGTCGACCAGAGCACGATCTCCTCGGCAAAGCGCGACAGGTGCACGGCGCAGATGGATGCCGCGGCCAGCGTCTCCAGAATGAAGTCGCGGTCGGAGACGCTGTCGAGCGAGTTGTCGGTCGGCTTGTCGAAGCCCAGCGCAGCGGCGGTGGCGTGCCGGTCGATCGGGAACGACGTGCCGGCGAGCGCCGCAGCACCGAGCGGGCACTCGTTGAGGCGGCGGCGCGCGTCGGCAAGCCGGCCGCGGTCACGCGCCAGCATCTCGACGTAGGCCAGCAAATGATGACCGAAGGTGACGGGCTGCGCCGGCTGCAAGTGCGTAAAGCCCGGCATCACCGTAGCGGCGTTGGCTTCGGCTTTGCGCACGAGCGCCAGCTGCAGCGCCGCCAGCGCCGCGTCGAGGCCGTCGAGCCGCTCGCGCACGTAGAGCTTGAAGTCGGTCGCCACCTGATCGTTGCGTGAGCGTGCCGTATGCAGCCGCCCGGCGGGCGTGCCGATCGTTTCCTTGAGCCGGCTCTCGACGTTCATGTGCACGTCCTCGAGCGCCCGCGAGAAGGCGAGCTTGCCGCCCTCGATCTCGGCGGCGACGGCGTCGAGCCCGGCGATGATCGCCGCCGCGTCCGCCTTGTCGATGATGCCGTTGTCGGCCAGCATCGCCGCATGCGCCTTTGAGGCGCGGATGTCCTGCGGGGCGAGGCGCTTGTCGAAGCCGATGGAGGCGTTTATCTCCTCCATGATCTCGGCAGGCGAGACCGTGAAGCGGCCGCCCCACATGCTGTTAGCAGGCTTGTCCGTCACGGCTTTCTAAGCTCCGTCAGGGCCGGTCGACTTGGGCGCGGCGAAAGTAGGCATATGAGCTATCAGCCTCCTGTTAAGAAGCCGGTCCGCCCATCCGTTTACGCGGTGGTCGCCGCACTGTCGGCGCTGGTCGCGTTGGCGGCGATATACGTCACGATGGGCCGCCCTGACAATCAATCGCCGGCAAGTTCCGACGCGGCGGAAACGAAGCCCGCGCCGGCCGCGCATCCGCTCGCGACGGGCGCGATGACGACTTTCGTCTTCAAGCCGGCACCCGAACCCCTTCCCGATATCCGTTTTCTTACCGCCGCCGGGACCGAGACCAGCCTAGCGGCGCTGCGCGGCAAAGTGGTGCTGCTGAACCTGTGGGCCACGTGGTGCGCGCCATGCCGCGAGGAAATGCCGGAGCTCAACCACCTGCAGGGCGAGCTCGGCTCGGACCGGTTCGAGGTCGTCGCGCTGGCGATCGACAAGGGCGGCATCGAAGGCGCGAAGAAGTTTCTGTCCGGCATCAAGGCCGACAAGCTGGCGGTCTATGCCGATCCGACGGCCAAGGAGGGGGTGCGGCTGAAAGTCATCGGCATGCCGACGACCATTCTCATCGATGCCGAGGGACGCGAGATCGGGCGGCTCATCGGCCCGGCGAAGTGGGACAGCCCCGAGGCCAAGCGCCTGATCGAAGCGCATCTTTAGCGGCGCCTTCCGACTCCGCAGCGCGGAGCCGGCCGGCAGGCGCGGATGGGAGATTGCTATCCCGGGCAAGCGAGGCAATGCCGAGCGCCGACCCGGGACCCAGCGGAAAAGCGTCTCTGCCAATCGAAGTTTCGCTGCACCTTGCGCTGACTCCCATTCTTAGTGGCGCCTTCCGACTCCGCTGCGCGGAGCCCGCCGGAAGGCGCGGATGGGGACTGTCATCCCGGGCAAGCGAGGCGAAGCCGAGCGCTGACCCGGGACCCAGTGGAAAAAGCATCTCTGCCAAATCGAAGCTTCGCTGCACCTTGCGCTGGCTCCCGGATAGCCCCTCGCTCCGCTCGCGGCTTCCGGGATGACAGAGGGAGGACGCTGCCGGCGCTCTAGAACATGAACCGGGAGGCCAGCGCGATCGCAGCCATGGCGAGCGCTCCGAAGAACAGCGCCCCGTTGCGGCGGGCGGCGAACTCGATGCGCTCGATATGCGCCTGCAGGCCGCCGAGCTCCGACAGCTTGCGATCGACCGGCTCGAACGATTTATAGGTCAGCCCGGCGAACTTGGCGCGATCGCCCTCGATGGCGTCGAGGCGCGTTTTCAGGTCCTTGCAGCAGCGCTGCAGGTCGGTGATCTTGTAGTCGCGGGAGTTCTCGAGGCTCACCTCGAATGCCTGGAAGCGCCGGTTGCGGCCTGCCTCCTCGGCCATTTCCTCGATCGTCTGGCGGGACTTCTCCAGCTCGCGCTCGAGACGGGCGATGGTGCCGCTTATGCGTTCGAACTGAACGGCCGCCTCGGCAACGAAGCCGTCGCGGCCTACCCATTTGCCGGTCGAGCCGATGGGGGCAACGGTGATCGCAGCTCTCTCGCCCTGCAACACGACGCAACTCCAGTGATACAACGCCATGGAAACTTGGCGCAGTATCAGCAAACCGATTTAACAGCGCGTATCCAATTGAAGAAATAGACGAAAGAATTGGTTTGCATTGACACGATTCCGCCCTCGGGCGACAACGCGGGCCGCTAACGGAACGATAACGACATAAGCGACGGGGGCCGGATGTCAGCCAGCGTGAATACTTCCGAGTTGCAGAGCGCGATCGACGCCATCTGGGAGGAGCGCCAGGGTATCTCGCCGGCGACCACGGGCGTCGTGCGCGACACCGTCGAGAAATCGCTCGACCTGCTGGACAAGGGCCTCGTGCGCGTCGCCGAGAAGGGCGCCGACGACTGGGTCGTCAATCAGTGGCTCAAGAAGGCGGTGCTGCTGTCGTTCCGCCTCAACGACATGGTCGCCATCTCCGGCGCTCCGGGCGGCGCCTCCTGGTGGGACAAGGTGCCCTCGAAGTTCGCCGGCATGACCGACGAGGATTTCCGCCGCGCCGGCTTCCGTGCCGTTCCCGGCTGCATCGTGCGCCGCTCGGCCTACATCGCGCCGACCGTCGTGCTGATGCCATCGTTCGTGAACCTCGGCGCCTACGTCGATGAAGGCACGATGGTCGATACCTGGGCGACGGTCGGCTCGTGCGCACAGATCGGCAAGAACTGCCACATCTCCGGCGGCGCCGGCATCGGCGGCGTTCTTGAGCCGCTGCAGGCGGGACCGGTGATCATCGAGGACAATTGCTTCATCGGTGCGCGTGCGGAGGTAGCCGAGGGCGTGCTCGTCGGCGAAGGCTCGGTGCTGTCGATGGGCGTCTACCTAGGCGCCTCGACGACGATCATCGACCGCGCGACGGGCGAGAAGTTCTTCGGCAAGGTGCCGCCCTATTCGGTGGTGGTCTCCGGCACGATGCCGGGCAAGCCGCTGCCGGACGGCACGCCGGGCCCGAACCTTTACTGCGCGGTGATCGTGAAGAAGGTCGACGCCAAGACTCGCTCCAAGACGTCGATCAACGAGCTGCTGCGCGACTGAGACGAGCGATGTCTATTCCGACTGCCTGAAGCCAAAGCGCGAGGGGCACCGATGTTTCACACGCTGGACCCCGGGAAGATCATCGGCACGCTGGAGACGCTGGTGCGTCGCATCGGCGAGCGGTTCCCGCAATCGGGGCTGGAGAAGATCGGCCGCCAGCTTACCGACGTCGCCCGCACCACATCCGCCCATGTCGACAAGCTGGCGCAGCCCAACTACGTGATGCGGCTGCTCGTCGCCGCCATACTCATCGGCGGTGCGGGGGTGCTCGCCTGGCTGGCCTTCCTGGCCCACAACCTGGAAGCCTCCACCGAGCTGACCAACGTCATGCAGGCGGTGGATGCCGTCACCAGCCTGACCGTCGTCCTGGGCGGCGGTGCGCTTTACCTCTCGACCTTCGAGGGACGCTGGCGGCGCGATAGCGCCATGAAGGGGCTGCACGAGCTGCGCTCGATCGTGCACGTCATCGACATGCATCAGCTCACCAAGGACCCGAGCGCGTTCGGTGCGCCACGCACCTCGTCCTCGCCGGACCGGGCAATGAGCCCGTATCAGCTCCTGCGCTACCTCGGCTATTGCGCGGAGCTGTTGTCTCTGGCGAGCAAGGTAGCGGCCCTTTATGCCGACAAGATCCGCGATGCATCCGTCGTCGATGCGGTAGGTGACATCGAGCGGCTGACCGCACACCTATCGCAGAAGATCTGGCAAAAGATCGAGCTCATCCAGGAACGCATGCCGAGTCGCCCGGCAAGCGATGCGTTGGCCCCTAAGTTGGACGCATGAAAGCTTCATTGGACCCCCTCCCGCTCGCCCAGGCGCTGATCCGCTGCGAAAGCGTGACCCCCGTCGAAGGCGGCGCGCTGACGCTCATCGAAGGCGTGCTCGATGCCGCCGGCTTCGAATGTCATCGCGTGACGTTTTCCGAGCCCGGCTTCGCCGACGTGGAAAATCTCTACGCGCGGCTGGGCAATACCGGGCCCAATCTCTGCTTCGCCGGCCACACCGATGTCGTCCCGCCGGGTAACACCGACGCGTGGACGTTCCCGCCCTTCGGTGGCGAGATTCACGACGGCGTGCTCTACGGGCGCGGCGCGGTGGATATGAAGGGCGAGATTGCCTGCTTCATCGCCGCACTGAAGCGCTTCCTCGCCCGCGACAAGGGCACGCTGCCGGGCTCGATATCGCTTCTCATCACCGGCGACGAGGAGGGCGACAGCGTCAACGGCACGGTCAAGGTGCTCGACTGGCTGGAGGCGCGCGGCGAGGTGCTGCACGCCTGCGTCGTCGGCGAGCCATCGAGCCGCAGCGAGGTGGGCGACGAGTTGAAGATCGGCCGCCGCGGCTCACTCAACGGCGAGATCGTCGTCGACGGCAAGCAGGGGCATGCCGCCTACCCGCACAGCGCCGACAATCCCGTCCCTAAGCTGGCCCGCATCATCGACCGGCTGTCGGCCCTGAAGCTCGACAACGGCACGGCACATTTCGAGCCGTCGCACATCGCCGTCACGGTTATTTCCGTGCCCAACACGGCGACCAACGTCATCCCGGGGCAGGCGCGCGCGCGCTTCAACATCCGCTACAATGACGCCCACGACCGCGAGCGGCTGGAATCTTTGGTGCGCGAGACGTGCGACGCCGCCGCGGCGGAGGTCGGCGCGCGCTACACGCTCAGCTTCTCCGGCACCGGCGGCGTTTTCGTCACCGAGGCCGGGCCGCTCGTCGAAACCATGCAGTCGGCCGTGCGCGGCGTGACAGGCCGCCTGCCCAAGCTCTCGACCGGCGGTGGCACGTCGGATGCCCGGTTCATCAAGGACCATTGCCCCGTGATCGAGATGGGGCTGGTCAATGCCACCATCCATCAGGTCGATGAGCGGGTGCCGGTCGCCGATCTCGAAACTCTGACGCGCATCTACGAGCGCTTCCTGGTGCTGTTTTTCTCGCGCGCCTGACGCGCGGCATCGATGTCGCCTGTTGCCGAACGCGCGCCGCGAAGTACAATCGCCCACATATTCGAAGGGCGTTGTGGACGTGTCGTATTTAGCTGTCGATTTCAGTATATTCACGCGACGTGGAATTCCCCTGAGGCGTTACGAGGCCGGGGAACGAATCTTCCTCGAACATGACACCGGCGACGCGATGTACGCGGTGCGCAGCGGCGCGGTCGACATCATCAGCTTCGGCGCCATGCTCGAGCGCGTCGAGGCGGGGGGCGTCTTCGGCGAGCTGGCGATGATCGACGATGCGCCGCGTGCCGCCGCTGCCCTGGCGAGCGAGCCGACGGAGGTGGCGGTTATCGACAAGCCGACCTTCCTCACCCTGATCGCCGAGGAACCCGAATTCGCCATGCAGATCATGAAGGTCATGGCCGACCGGGTACGCCGCAAGAGCGGCAATTCCGGATCGCCGTAGCGCTTCAGCGGCTCACGATGCGGCCGGCGATCTGTTGGCATTGCGCGTTGCCCGCGTACGCGCGCGCCGCCGCACGGCCTCGCCCTGCGAGAAGCGGATCGCCAATCCGTGCGCCAGTATGCCGACGCCCCATCCGAGCAGCGGCCAATAGAACCAGATGCGATCCGGCGTCAGCAGCAGGTTGACGGCGATCAGGATGGCGTTGACGACGACGTAGGCCAGGAAGTGAAAGAAAAAGCCGGTATCGCCGAGCACGGTGCCATCGAGGTAGCTCTTCGTGTCGCTGTAGGACCGGGAAAGGAAGGACGGCATCGGGACCTCCGCTGGTTGTCGACCTGTGCCGTGGCAGTGCTGTCCCGCATCGCAAAAGCGCTGCTGCAGCTTGAGCCAAGCCACGCCTGCATACCAAGATACGGGGCCCCCGCCAAACCAACGTTTGTCGCTGACGTATCCCGGATGCAAACAATGGGCGCTAATTTCTCCGGCTGGAACAAGTAGTTAGCTGCCCACGCCGGAGACGAAAGCCGCCGCCGGAGCGGGTCCGGCGGCGTCCATTCGAGCTCGGCGTTACTCCGGCGGCCTACGCCTTCTCGTCCCCCGTCACGACGCGGCCAATCCATTCCTCGATGCCAATCGTGCCGCCCGACTGCGCCACCCGCTCCAGCTCCTTCGGCCGCAGGACGTCCTGCATGCCGTCGATACGCTTCCACTCGCAGAGCGGCGTCTCGACACCGGCCTGCGGCGCATAGCGCGACGTCTGCAGCCGCTTGTAGCGATGGATGTAGCGCGGGCAGTTCATCCATAGCTCGCTCACCTTGACGCGCACGACCAGCTCCGCCTCCTGGAACAGAGACAGGAACTCCGGCGCGTCGGAGATTTCCGCGGTGCCCTGGACACGCAGGCGGTATGGCCGCTCGAAATCGATGAACAGCAGGCCCACTTGCGGATGGCCGGTGATGTTACCCATCGACAGGTACATGCCGTTGCCGTCGTAGCTCGGGAAAATGAGGTGCGCGTCGTCGGCCGCGCGGATGAAGCCGGTCGTGCCGCCCTTGTAGGACACCGTCGGCCGGCCCTGCCCATCGACCGTAGTCAGAAAGAAAAAGTCGCGGCTCTCGATGAACGCCTTCTCCTCGGGCCCCATCTCCGTCTTGAGCGCGATCTGCTCGATGCGGTCGGCCATGGGACGTGAATCGAAACGGTCTTGCAGCGCACGGTGCTGCGGCTCGTAGAGGCGGCTCATTGGCTGGTTCCCTCCATTTTTTCGGCATCCACGCCTGATCTGACACGCGTGGCGGGCATTGGCGGCGCGATCTCGCGGAACCGTTGCCGACATTTGCAGGCGCCGGTTGAGCAACATCTTTACCGCCCTGAGGACGGACGCTGCCGCATTAAACGGCTGGAAAACAGTGTGCACCAAGGTGCTCGCCCTGGACAAGTTTTCCGGGAGACGACGATGCCTGCCCAACAAAATCGCGCTGCGAAACTCAAGCATCGGCGGCTGGCGCTTGCCGTGTTGCTGCTGGTGGGCGCGATGGCGGCCGGTAGCAGCTTCGCTCGCGCCAACGTGGCGGATACCCAGACCGATCAAACGGACGACCAGGCAAGCAGCGAGGACGATGGCGACCGGGACGCCATCGTCGGCTCTTGGGTCGGCCAGGCCGCGCAGCCGGACCAGGACCCGTTCGAAGTGCGCCTGACGTTCGTGTCGCCGAAGGGCGGCGTCAGCCGCTATCCGAGCGAGCCCTCGTGCGGTGGCGTGCTGAACGGCAACGTCAACGGCGACCACTACGATTATCAGGAGATGATCACCTTCGGCGGCGCCGAGGATGTCGAGAACGGCTGCCTCGACGGCAAGATCCGCGTGACGGTGAACGGTGACACGCTGAAGTTCGACTGGTCCAGCACGGCGAACGGCGAGATGTTCACCTCGTCCGGCGAGTTGCGTCGCCAGGGCGGCGCGCGGACGCGCTGATCGCGGCCCCACCCCGCGCCGGATGGCGGCGCGCGGGGTTAAGCGCTGCACGCGGCGGGCTTACCGCGCCTTCTGATTCTGCTCCTGCTGGGCCACCTGCTTGACCTTCAGGCAGGGAGTGAGCGCATCGCGCGAGCCGTCGAGCGAGAACGTCTCGTCGAGCCCGACGCGCGGATCGTTGAAGGCAACTACGCCGCCCACGGTCAACTTGCCGAGCAGCTCCTTGAACGCCCCTGGCTCGTTCTCCGCCACGCGGAACACGCCCTCTGCCTCGAGGCTGCCGTCCTCGCTCTGCAGGTCGAGGCTCAGCGGCTCGCTGTAGGTATCGATGGTCATGCGCACGCTGCGCGTCCCGGTCCACCGCTCACGCTTGCCGCCGACGCCAGCAACCTCGAACACGCCGTTGCCGGCGTTCTCGCCATCGATAGCGCAGGTGACGACGAGAGCCGCCTTGCTGTCGTTGAAGACCCGCGCCTGCCACAGCTCGCGGGCGATCTGTCCTGAATGCCAGACGCCCGGCGCCGATGCCTGGCGGCATTCCTCCTGTGCCTTGCCGCGGGCCCGTTCGAGGAGGACCTGCCGCTTCCGCATGATCTCCGGACGCAGCGACTGCTGCAGATTGGCAGCGCACGCGTTGTCGAAGTCGCAGGGATTGCTGTCGGCGCAGCTCAGGAAGGTATCGTAGGCCTCGGCCTCCTTCTGGCGCGTGCACAGCGCCCCCGAGGCGGCCATGCGCAGGCCGATGTCCGCCTGCCGTGCCGCGGCCAGCTCGGAGCTTACGCGCAGCCCGTAGCGCTGCTTGCAGATGTCCGCATCGCACGGCCGTGCGCTGATGCAGGCGGCGAAGCGGTCGAAGATCGGCGCTTCTGCCTCCTTGGTGTCGATCTGCGGCAGGTCGTTCCGCGCTTCGGTGCCCGGCGTGCAGGGCTTGCTGGCGATGCGCGCATCGATGAGGTTCGCCTCCAGCATCGGCAGCAGCTCGCGGACGTCGATGGAATAGAAAATGCCTTGCGCGTACTGGGTCTGCTCGGTCGGCGCCACGGCGAGCGAGTTGATGCCGATGACGCGTCCGCATTCGTCGAACAGCGGACCGCCGCTGTTGCCGTGGTTGATTATCGCCGTGTGCTGGATGAGCCGGTCGCCTCCCATGGCCGCGACGTTGCCCAGCACGCGGGCGACGGTGCCGACGCTATAGGAGGGCTCGAGCAGCACCGAGACGACGTCGGCGCCGGGAATGTCGTCGGCGGCGCCGGGATAGCCGACGGCCGTGACCTTGGCAGGCGGGTTCGTGTTGTAGCTCGCCAGTGTGACCGGCTCGCCGAAGATGTCGAACAACGCCTCGATGATGGCGAGGTCCTTCTCCGGATTGGTGTCGACCACGCGCGCCGGCACCGTCATCGCCTTGCCGCCGGCGAGAAAAGCCACGGCGATCGACTTGGCGCCCTCGACCACGTGATTGTTCGTCGCAATGGCTCGGTGGTTGTTGATGATGAAGCCGGTGCCGGAGGCGCCGCCGTTGTCGGTCTCGACCAGGATGCGCACGACGCTCTCGCGCATCTCGCTCGGCTCCGGCAGGGGATTGGCACCAAGGGCTCCCGGCCAGGCTCCCAGCATCACAAGCGGAAATGCCAGCCAGCCGATATTGACGCGCATCGTTCCTCCCCCGAAAGCAAGAGATCCGTGTATCGGCCCCAGCCTCGCGGTAATTGGCTTACGCAGCCCTTATGCGCGGCGGCCTGCGGGCGTCATTTGCTCATGGGCGTTAACGACGGGTGTCTTCCGCTCGCCCCATTTTCGGCGTTATCTTGCGGGCTCCACGGAGAACACATGCGCTTCTTTAGGCGTCGATCGAGCCCAGCACTGGCGACCCTGCTTGCGTTGGCGATGCAGGTGGCGCTCGTGCTCGCGCAAACGCATGTACATCCACATCCGGCAGCAGACGCGTGGCTGGCGGCAAGCTCCGGGACGACACCCATCGCCTGCCGCGCCATCGTACCGCCGGCAGGCTGCGGCCCTTCGCTGCCCGGCGACCATCACGATGACTGCCCCATCTGTCGCACGCTTGCGGCGGCGGCGGCCGGCATCTTGTCGACGCCGCCGGCTGTAGCCATCGTGCGCAGGCCGATCTCTTCGCCGCGGCTGGCGCAGGCGAGCTTCGCGCTCCCCGTCGCGGCGGCGGCCGACTTCCAGGCTCGCGCCCCGCCGCTCGGCTGAGCACCCCGGCCGCGGGCTAGACCAGCGGCTAAGCAACCCAGGACATTCCCCACATCCGCCAGCGCGCCGGCATCTCCAGGCAGCGCCAGCGATCTCGATCGAGGATCACGCTCATGCGCATGCACTTTCCGTCAACAGTTGCATTGGCTTCGCTCGCATTGGCTCTCAGCGCCCCTGTCTCGCAGGCGCAGGAGGAGCACCGCCAGCTTGGCGCTCACGTTCACGGACACGGGACGCTGGATCTCGCCGTCGAGGACCAGCGCATGTCCCTGGAGCTGGAGGTTCCCGGGATGGACATCGTCGGGTTCGAGCACGCCGCGCAATCGGACGAGCAGAAAGCCGCGGTCGCCAACGCGACGTCGCTGCTGCAACGGCCGCTCGATATCTTCGTGCTGCCCGCCGCAGCGGGATGCCGCGTCGCCTCGGCGGAGGTGGCGCTGCAGCCGGAGCACGAGCACGATGACGACGATGCCGGCCACGACCACGCGGCCCACGAGGGGGCCGGTGACCACGATCATGACGGCCACGCGGGCCACAACCAGTTCCACGCCACGTACTCTATCGACTGCGCGGACCCCGCGGCGCTGACGGCCATCACCTTTAACTACTTCAAGCTGTTCGCTGGCGCGCAGGCACTCACCGTCAACGTGGCGACCGCCAAGGGGCAGAGCAAATACGAGGTCAGCCGCGACAAGCCGACGCTCGATCTCGCCGGTGTGATGTGATGCAGCGCAGCCTCTCGCAATCGCCGCCGGGCGACATCGTGCGCATGTCCGGCGTCACGTTTCGCTGGCCCGGCGCGCGCAGCTTCTCGCTGTCGATCGACAGCTTCACTCTGCCGGCGCGCGAGCGCGTGCTGCTCATCGGTCCATCGGGCACCGGCAAATCGACCTTCCTCAGCCTGCTGTGCGGGATCGTCGTGCCGCAGGCGGGAACGCTCGAGGTGCTCGGCACCGACATGACGAAGCTCGCCAACGCCGCGCGCGACCGCTTCCGGGCCGAGCACTTCGGCATCATCTTCCAGATGTTCAACCTGCTGCCCTACGGCTCGATCATCGACAACGTGATGCTGCCGCTCAGCTTCGCGAAGGCGCGCGCCGAGCGGGCCGCACGCGGCGGCCAACCGGAGGACGAGGCGCGGCGTCTGCTGCTGAGCCTCGGTCTCGACGCGTCCGAGCTTGCCGGACATACGGCCGCGAGCCTGAGCGTCGGCCAGCAGCAGCGCGTTGCCGCGGCGCGCGCCCTGATCGGCGGCCCGGAGCTGATCGTCGCCGACGAGCCGACATCGGCTCTGGACCGCGGCCGGCAGCTCGCCTTCCTAGATCTGCTGTTTAGCGAGGCCGAAGCCGCCGGCGCCGCCGTCATCATGGTGAGCCACGAGGAGGAGCTCGGCACGCGCTTCGACCGCGTGCTGCGGCTGGACGACATCGCCGTCTCGCAGCGGAGCGTGGCGGCATGAGCGTTCACCGGCACATCGTCCCGCGCCTCGCCCTCCAGTCGCTGCGCAACCGCGCCTTGACCGCGTTTCTGACCGTGCTCGCCATCGCGTTCTCGGTGATGCTGCTGCTCGGCGTCGAAAAGGTGCGCACCGGCGCGCGGCAGAGCTTCGCCGACACCATCTCGGGCACCGATCTCATCGTCGGTGCGCGCTCGGGACAGATCCAGCTGCTGCTCTATTCGATCTTCCGCATCGGCAACGCCACGAACAACGTCACCTGGAAAAGCTACGAGGACATCGCCAAGCGCCCGGAGGTGGCCTGGATCGTGCCTCTGTCGCTCGGCGACAGCCACCACGGCTTCCGTGTGCTCGGCACGACGGCCGACTATTTCGACCGTTACAAGTACCGGCACGGACACGGCTTGACCTTCGCGGCCGGCGGTCCGTTCAAGGACCTGTTCGACGCCGTGATCGGCGCCGACGTCGCCAAGTCTCTCGGATACAAGGTCGGCGATCCGATCGTCGTCGCGCACGGTCTCGGCTCGGTCTCCTTCATCGAGCATCAGGACAAGCCGTTCCGCGTCTCCGGTATCCTCGCCAAGACCGGCACGCCTGTCGACCGCACGGTGCACGTCAGCCTCGAGGCCATCGAGGCGATCCACGTCGATTGGCAGAATGGCATGCCGCAGCCGGGGCAAAGCATCTCGGCCGCCGACGTGCGCAAAATGGATTTGCGCCCGCAGGCGATCACCGCCGCGCTGGTCGGCCTGAAATCCAAGCTGGCGACCTTCAAGCTGCAGCGCGCCATCAACGATTATTCGCAAGAGCCGCTGTCGGCGATCATGCCGGGCGCGGCCCTGCAGGAGCTGTGGGGGCTGGTCGGCACGGCGGAGACCGCCCTCTCGGTCGTCTCGGCGATGGTCGTCGCCACCGCGCTGCTCGGCATGGTGACGATGATCCTCACCACGTTGAACGAGCGGCGGCGCGAGATGGCGATCCTGCGCTCCGTCGGCGCGCGGCCCACCACCATTCTCGGCCTGCTCGCCACCGAGGCGGGGCTGCTGACGCTGGCAGGCGTCGTGCTCGGCGTCGCCATGCTCTACGGCGCGCTGCTGGTTCTGCGGCCATGGGTCGACGCCGCCTACGGCCTCAACCTCGACATCGATCCGCCGACGACGCGGGAATGGACGATGCTCGGCGGCATCGTCGTCGCCGGCTTCATCGCCGGGCTGCTGCCGGCGATGCGGGCTTATCGCCTGTCACTCGCGGACGGCATGACGGTGCGCACATGAAGGAGAGACAAACCATGAAAGCTGCCCTCGGCATTGCCCTGGCGCTGCTCGTCGTCCACGCGGCGCCCAATGACGCCCGCGCCGCCGATGCACCCATCGAGCTCAAGTGGGCGCAACTCATGCCGCCGGCGCAACAGATGAGCGCGCTGAAGCCGAAGACGTTCTTCGGCGGCTCCACGCCGGCGCCGGACGACGGCGGTCCACCACCGCCGCCGCTGACGGAAGGCGGCTTCATGTCGGTGAAACGCCGGCAGCCCGGCAGCAATCAGCCGCCGCGCGTCGTCACCGACTTCAACGGCAAGCGCGTGAAGATCGGCGGCTATGTGGTGCCGCTCGATTTCGAGGCGACGACGATCAAGGAGTTTCTGCTCGTGCCGTTCGTCGGGGCGTGCATCCACGTGCCGCCGCCGCCGGCCAACCAGATCGTCTACGTCAAGTCGGAGAAGGGCTTCGAGATCGGCGGGCAGTTCGATCCGGTGTGGGTGACGGGCACGCTGACGACCGAGCCGGCGTTCACCGGTCTTGCCGATACGGGCTACAGCCTCGACGCCGATACCGTCGAGCATCGCACCGAGTAACACTGTTTACACGCTGGTGTCGGGCGAGAGCGGCGCCGGCGGTTTGCCGGGCGGGCGATGCAGATAGGTCATCGACAGGTAGGCGCCGATCCACGAACCGAGCGCGGCGAACACCACGTACACCCAGTTGTTGGTGTAGCTGATGACGGCGAACGAGGAGAGCGTGTACCAGAGCGCGCTGTAGTTCGCGGCGGCGAACCTACGGCGGTGAATGACCGACGACGTGAACATCACGTAGACGGCATCGGTGAGGGCCGTGGCGGCGACGACGCCGAGCGCCAGCCACGGATCGATGTTTGCTAGGTGCTCCATGCGGCGATGCTAGCCGCTGCCGCCTTAATGATCGGCTAGGTTGTAGAGGCCCCGGGGCATCCCGACCGCCGGTATGAATGCTCTCGGCCATCCTCGGCTTCAGGTCGAGGATCCAGCGTGCCGCCGGCTCGGAGGAGGTCGTTGCCGGACGGATCCTCGGGACAAGCCCGAGGATGACATCTGGGTGCCGGCATCACGATTCGATGCTCCGCGCCTTCCGGCTGGCTTCCTTCTGTCATCCCGGAAGCCGCGAGTGCAGCGAGGGGCTATCCGGGATCCAGCGTGAGGTGCAGCGAAGCTTCATGAGACGGAGATGCTTTTCCCGCTGGGTCCCGGGTCGGCGCTCGGCTTCGCCTCGCTTGCCCGGGATGACAATGCAACAGCAGCGCCTTCCGGCCGGCGACCTCTGTCATCCCGGAAGCCGTGAGCAAGGCGAGCGGCTATCCGGGATCCAGCACGAGGTGCAGCGAAGCTTCATAAGACGGAAGACGCTTTTTCCGCTGGGTCCCGGGTCGGCACTCGGCTTCGCCTCGCTTGCCCGGGATGACAGTTCGCGCGGGGCCGGCTCCGCGCAGCGGAGTCGGAAGGCGCCAGCAAAAAGAGCAGACTCCTATTTGAAGTGCTTGGAGAGCTTCAGCCCCTGCGCCTGGTAGTGCGAGGCGAGGTCGCGGCCATAAAGCAGCTCCGGCGTGTCGGTCAGCCGCTCGTAGACGAGGCGGCCGATCGTCTGCCCGTCATCGAGAATGAACGGCACCTTGTGCGAGCGCACCTCGAGCACCGCGCGCGAACCTTCGCCGCCCGCCTCGGCGTGGCCGAAGCCCGGATCGAAGAACCCCGCGTAGTGCACGCGGAACTCGCCGACCAGCGGGTTGAATGGCACCATCTCCGCCGCCTGATCCGGCGGCACGTGGACGGCTTCCTTCGAGGCCAGGATGTAGAACTGATCGGGATCGAGGATCAGACGCTTCTTGCCGCGGGCGTAAATCGGCTCCCAATAGTCGAGCGTCGCGCAGGCGCCGACCTGATCCACATCGACGAGGCCGGTGTGGCGCTTGGCCCGGTAGCCGACAAGCCCGTCCGCGTCGCCCGCAAGATCGACCGACAGCGGCACGTCCTGTACCGGCTTGGGCTCCATGCCGCCGCTGCGAAAGCGGATCTGCGACAGCCGCGAGCCCTTGCGAACGACGACCGGAAACGTCTGCGGGCAGATCTCGGCATAGAGCGGCCCGCGATAGCCAGCGGGAATCTGATCGAAGGCAGAGACGCCGTCGGCGATGACGCGCGTGAACACGTCCAGCCGCCCGGTGGAGCTTTTCGGGTTGGTCGCAGCGCACAGATCATCCGGAAGCGCGAGGCTTTCCAGCAGCGGCGCCACGTAGACGCAGCCGGTCTCGAGCACCGCGCCCTGCGAAAGGCTGATGGCGTGCAGCTGCAGGTCATCGAGCTTCGCCGCGACCTTCTCGTCCCTGCCCGGCAGGAAGCTAGCGCGCACGCGATAGGCGACGTTGCCGAGGCGAAGATCGAGGCTGGCCGGCTGGAGCTGATTGGCGAGCAGCGGCTCCGCCAGCTTGACCTCGTCGCTGGCAACGAGCGCCCGGATCGCCTGGGACGGCAAGATTCCGTCGGTGGGCCCGGGCCGGGCCCGCTCAGCTTTAACCTCGGCCTTAGCCATCCTCGTTAAGTCCCCGAAGACGAGTGCAGCTGACGCTCTAGAGCAAGCGGGCCTTGACGCCAAGCTTGATGCGGGAGTAATCCCCGCTTCTACCCGTGGTCATTTGGCCGGCCGGCTTGCAGCCACGTAAAACAACTCGCTAAAAGGGCCGTGCGCACCCCGGAGCATGAGCGCGGCTGTTTTTAAGCGGCGCCTTCGCTGGCCGGGTTTTTTACTGGGCGGGAAGCCCTGGAGGAGTGCGCATGGCAAAGAAGGACAATCGGCCGGCAGATCCGCAAGCGTGGGCGCCCGAGACGCGGCTGGTGCATGGCGGCACGATGCGCTCGCAATTCGGCGAGACGTCCGAGGCGATGTTCCTGACCCAGGGCTTCGTCTACGTCACCGCCGAGCAGGCCGAGGCGCGCTTCAAGAACGAGGACCCCGGCTTCCAGTACAGCCGCTTCGGCAATCCCACCGTCGCCATGTTCGAGGAGCGCATCCGCCAGCTCGAAGGCGCCGAGGAGGCACGTGCCACTGCCAGCGGCATGGCGGCCGTGAACGCGGCCGTTCTCGGCTACCTCAAGGCGGGCGATCACATCGTCTCGGCGCGTGCGCTGTTCGGTGCCTGCCGCTACATCGTGGATGCACTTGGCCCGCGCTACGGGATCGCCTCGACACTCATCGATGGCCGTGACCTCGACGCCTGGAAAAAGGCCATTCGTCCCAACACGAAGATGTTCTTCTTCGAGACGCCGTCGAATCCGACGCTCGAGCTGGTCGACATCGCCGCCGTGTCGAAGCTGGCGAAGGAGATCGGCGCCCTGGTGGTCGTCGACAACGTATTCGCCACGCCGCTGCTGCAGCGGCCGCTGCAGCTCGGCGCCGACGTCGTCGTCTACTCGGCGACCAAGCACATCGACGGGCAAGGCCGCTGTCTCGGCGGCGCCATCCTCGGCTCGAAAGACTACATCGCCAACCACCTGCAGGAATTCCTGCGGCAGACAGGACCGACGATGAGTCCGTTCAATGCCTGGGTGATGCTCAAGGGCCTCGAGACGATGCCGGTGCGCGTGCGTGCGCAGGTGGCGACGGCGGAGCGGCTCGCCGACCGGCTGGCGTCCTTCCCCGAGGTGGCGCGCGTCATCTATTGTGGGCGCGACGACCACCCCCAGGCGGACATAGCCAAGCGGCAAATGACGGGCGGCGGGCAAATGATCGCCTTCGAGGTGAAGGGCGGCAAGGCGGCGGCGTTCGCGCTGCAGAACGCCCTGCGGCTCATCAAGATCTCCAACAACCTCGGAGACGCCAAATCCCTCATTACCCACCCCGCGACGACGACGCATCACCGCATCGGGCCGGAAGCGCGAGCCGAGCTCGGTATCGGCGACGGGTTGCTGCGGCTCTCGGTGGGCCTGGAGGCATTCGAGGACCTCGCCGCCGATCTCGAAGCCGGCCTCGCCGCAACGCGCCGTTAATCCGGCGCCATGCGTCATTGACCCGCGGCGCGGCGTCCGTAGAATCCGCCGCCGTTCGCCGCGTGCAGACGCAAGGAGCATCGCCGCAATGTACGAGGCCGTAACCCGCGGCATCCGCATCCGCGTCACCCCGCAGTATCTGGAGGACCAGTCGTCCCCGGATGAAAGCCAGTTCTTTTGGGCCTACACCATCGATATCGCCAACGAAGGCGAGGAGGCGGTGCAGCTGCGCTCCCGCGTGTGGCAGATCACCGACGGCTGCGGCATGACGCAGGAGGTGCGCGGGCCGGGCGTCGTCGGGGAGACGCCGGTGATCCAGCCGGGCGCCTCGTTCAGCTACACCTCCGGATGCCCGCTGCGCACGCCGTCCGGTATCATGGTCGGCAGCTACCAGATGACGGACGAGAAAGGCCAGCTGTTCGACGTGGCTATTCCTGCCTTCTCGCTCGACAGCCCGTTCGCGCTGCGCAGCCTCAACTAGCGGAAGGCCAATGAAAGGACCACGCTACTCCTCGGAGGAGCTCCTCGCCAGGCTGGTCGGGTTCGACACGACGAGCCACAGGCCGAACGTGTCGCTCATCCGCTTCGTCGAGGACTACCTCCTGCAGCACGGCGTCGTGAGCGAGATCGTCCCCAACGCCGAGGGCAGCAAGGCAAGCCTCTACGCTACCATCGGCCCTTCAGGCGTGCCGGGCGTGGCGCTGTCCGGTCATACGGACGTCGTGCCCGTCGACGGGCAAACGTGGACCTCCGATCCATTTGTCGTCACCGAGCGCGACGGCAAGCTCTATGGCCGCGGCACCGCCGACATGAAGGGCTTCATAGCCTGCGCGCTGGCGGCCGTTCCGGACTTCATGTCCCGGCGGCTCACCGTGCCGATCCATCTCGCCTTCTCGTACGACGAGGAGGTGGGCTGCCTTGGCGTGCGCCCGATGATCGCCGAATTCGGCTCGCGGCTCGTCAAGCCGCGCATCGTGCTCGTCGGCGAGCCGACCTCGATGAGCGTCGTCGATTCCCACAAGGGACCGGTGCGGTGGCACATCGAGGTGCGTGGCCGGGCTGCGCATTCGAGCATGGCGCCGCTGGGCGTCAACGCCATCGCCGTGGCGGCCAAGCTGCTGCGCGAGCTGGCCGATATCGAGCATGAGCTGAAGCTGCGACCGCAGGATCCGCGCTTCGATCCGCCCTACGCCACCCTGCAGGTGACGCGCATCGCCGGCGGCACGGCAACCAACATCGTGCCCGTCTCCTGCCACATCGACTTCGACGTGCGCGCCATTCCGGGCGTCGATATCACCGCTATCGACAAGCGCATCCGCGCTTTCGCTGCCAATGTCTGCCTGCCGGACATGCACAAGGTGGCGCCGGAGGCGGGGATCGATATCGCCATAGCCAATCAGGTGCCACCTTACGCTGCGGGCGCGGCCTCCGAGGCGGTGGCGCTGGCCCTGAAGCTCGCCGGACAAAACGCGACGCACGCTGTTTCGTATGCGACGGAGGCGGGCCTGTTTCAGGTCGCCGGATCGCCGGCAGTCGTCATCGGGCCCGGCGACATCGCGCAGGCGCACACGGCCGACGAATGGATCGCCAAGGACCAGCTGGAAAAGTGCTCGGCGTTTCTCGGCCGTCTGGGCGACTGGGCCGAGCACGGGTCGGCGGTGCGCTGAGCGCGATCACAACTTCTTCATCGTGGCGGCCCGGACATTCGGGAACCTTCGGCAGCGGCGACGGCTTATGGCTGCATCATGCATAGCCTTAACGCAACGCAGCAGTCGTGGGAGGTTCCATTGCATCGCTTGGCAGTTCGCACAGCACTGCTTGGGTGCGTGCTTCTCTTCGCATTCGACGCCGCTCCCGCATTTGCGGAGCAGGAGGAGGGCGAGGGAAAGGTTGCGTTCAACAACGCCTGTCGCACGTGCCACTCGTTCAAGCCCGATGACAATCGCCTCGGCCCAAGCCTGCACGGGGTCGTCGGGCGCAAAGCCGGATCGCTGGAAGGCTTCGGCTTCTCCTCGGCGATGAAAGGCTCCGGCATCACCTGGGATGCCGCCACGCTCGACAAGTTCATCGCCAATCCGGAGGCGGTGGTGCACGGCAATGCAATGAAGCCTTTCGGCGGTGTCGCCGACGCCGCTGAGCGCAGCAAGATCGTCGCCTATCTAGAGACGCTCAAGTGAGCAACTGACCCATCAGGCAGCTGTTGCAGCGGGTCAGTTGAACTCGTCGGGGTCGAAGCGATAGGTCTTGGTGCAGAACTCGCACGTAACGCGGATCGAGCCGTCCGGCTCGCGCATATCCGCCAGCTCGCTGCCACCGAAGCTCTGCAGGAACGCAGCGACCTTCTCCCGCGAGCAGCGGCAAAAGGCTTCTATCGGCGCCGGCGGGAACGCACGCACGCCTTCCTCGTGAAACAGCCGGTACAGCAGGCGGTCGGGCGGCAGCAGCGGATCGAGCAATTCGTGCGCCTCGACCGTGGACGCTAGGATGCGCACGCGCTCCCAATCGTCATCGGCTTCGCCGAGCAGGGTGTCCTCGTCCTCGGGCGGCAGCTCCTCGCCTTCGGCGCCGCCCGTCCGCGCCAGATGCTGGATGAGCAAGCCACCGGCGCGCCATTGCCACCGGCCGGGCTCGCCGTTCTCGCCCGCCGTATAGTGGCGCGCGACGGCAAGACGGATGAAGGACGGAAGCTGCTCCGACTGGCGGAAGTAGCTCAGCGCGGCGGCGCCGATATCCTCGCCCGCGAGCGCTACGATACCTTGATAGCGCTCCATCTCCTCGCCGGGATCTATGGTCAGCGCCAGATGGCCCTCGCCCAGTAGCTCGCGCGGCTCGATCGGCTCGTCGCTCGTCAGCCGGCGCTTGTCGTAGCGCGCATAGGCGCGCAGCCGCCCCGGCGGCTCGTAGCTGACGACGAGAAAATCGAGAAGACCGTCCGTCTTCGTCTGCAGCGTCAGCTTGCCGTCGATCTTGAGTGCCGTGCCGAGCATGGCGGTGAGCGCTACCGCCTCGCCCAGCGCCTGCGAAACGGGCATGGGTGCGGCGTGATGCGACAGGATCTCATCGACGGCCGGGCCGAGGCGCACGAGGCGGCCGATGACACCCGACTGCTCGGTGCGGAACGGCAGCACGATATCGTCGGTCGGCGTCTTCGCCGTCTCGGTCGTCGGGACCGTATCCGCCATCACGATACTCCGAGGCACCAGGCGAGAATCGCCTTCTGTGCGTGCAGCCGGTTCTCGGCCTCGTCGAAGACGACCGACTGCGGTCCGTCGATCACGTCCTCCGACACCTCCTTGCCGCGGTAGGCGGGGAGGCAATGCATGAATATGGCGTTCTTGTCGGCGGTCTTCATCAGGCGCGCATCGACGCCGTAGGGCTCCAGCATCTTCTTGCGGCGGGAGCCATCGGTCTGCCCCATGGACACCCAGGTGTCGGTGACGACGCAATCAACCCCGCGCACTGCCTTGCCGACGTCGCTGCCGTAGCTCACCGCGCCCTTCTCGCGCTTCACCCAGTCGATGACGTCCTGCGCCGGACGCAGCTCGTCGGGACAGGCGATGCGCAAATCGAAACCGAAGCGGACGGCGGCGTGCATCCAAGAGACGGCGACGTTGTTGCCGTCTCCGACCCAGGCAACGGAGCTGCCTTTGATCGGCCCCTTGTGCTCCTCGAAGGTCATGATGTCGGCCATGACCTGACACGGGTGGCTCTTGTCCGTCAGCCCGTTGATGACCGGAACGGTCGCAAAGTCGGCAAGATCGAGCAGCGTCTCGTGCGAGTTGGCGCGGATCATGATGGCATCGACGTAGCGCGAGAGAACGCGCGCCGTATCGGAGATGGATTCACCGCGGCCGAGCTGCAGATCGCTATTGTTGAGCGACAGCGTCTGCCCGCCGAGCTGGCGCATGGCGACGTCGAACGATACGCGCGTGCGCGTCGACGGCTTCTCGAAGATCATCGCCAGCGTCGTCTCCTCGATGCCGGCCGGCCTGAATTTCTTCGGCGTCTTCTTGCCGGCTTTCTTCATGGCGTGCGCCATGTCGATGATCTTGCGCAATGTCGGCGCGTCGAGTGCATCGAGGTCGAGAAAATGTCTCGGCTTGTGAACAGTGGGCGTTTTCTTGGCCATGGCACTCCGGCCGGCTGGAGGGAAAAAGGATTTAGGTGGCGCTCGCAGCGATGCGATCGAGCGCACGGGAGAGCCGTTGCGCGGCATCGGCGATCTCTTCATCGGCGACGTTGAGCGGCGGCAGCAGGCGAACGACATTGTCGCTGGCGCTCGGCACGAGCAGCTTCTCGGCAATGGCCGCCTTGACGACCTCCGCCGGCGGAACCTTCACCTTGATGCCGGCGAGCAGACCCTGTCCGCGCACCTCTTCGACGAGTTGCGGGTGGCTGTCCTTGACGGCTTCGAGCGCCTGCTTCAGGCGCAGGGCCTTCTGCTGCACGCCGTCGAGAAAGTCCGGCTCGAGCACGGCGCCGAGCACCGCGTAGCCGACCGCCGTCGCCAGCGGATTGCCGCCGAATGTCGAGCCGTGCGTGCCGGCGGTCAGCCCCTTGGCGGCCTCGTCCGTGGCAAGCAGGGCCCCGAGCGGAAATCCGCCGCCAATGCCTTTGGCGATGGCCATGAGATCGGGCGTGATCGCCGCCCACTCGTGCGCAAACAGCTTCCCCGAGCGCCCCATGCCGCTCTGCACCTCATCGAGCACCAGGAGGATGCCGTGCTCGTCGCACAGGTCGCGGAGCGCCCGAAGGAACGCGACGCTGGCGACGTGCACCCCGCCTTCGCCCTGGGCCGGCTCGATCATGATGGCCGCCGTCTCGGGCGTGATCGCCTGGCGCACGGCCTCGATGTCGCCGAATGGAACCTGGTCGAAACCTTCGACCGGCGGGCCGAAGCCCTCGAGATATTTCGCGTTGCCGCCGGCAGCGATGGTTGCCAGCGTCCGGCCATGGAAGGCGCCGGTGAACGTGACAATGCGCCAGCGCTGCGGGTTGCCGGTGACGAAGTGGTAGCGGCGCGCTGCCTTTATGGCGGCCTCGCATGCCTCCGCGCCCGAATTGCAAAAGAAGACCTTGTCGGCGAAGGTCACGGCGACGAGCAGCTCGGCCAGCCGCTCCTGTCCCTCGACCCGGTAAAGGTTCGAGGTGTGCCACAGCTTCGCGGCCTGCTCGGTGAGTGCCGCGACGAGGCGCGGGTGCGCATGCCCCAGCACGTTGACGGCGATGCCCGAGGCAAAATCCAGATAGCGCTCGCCCTCGCGCGTGATCAGCCAAGCACCCTCGCCGCGCTCGAACACGAGGTTCTGGCGCGCGTAGGTGCCCATTACGGCCGGCGACGGGCCTGTTGTATAAGCAGCGGCCTTGGTTGAAGGGTCCGAGGCCGCAAAGGACGCGGACATCGGTAGGCCCACCCCTCGAGCAGCGAAGTTGCTGGAAACTAAAAAAGCCGCCTCCGCGGCGGCCAGTGAAGCGCTGTAGATACGCGCGAGGTGGTCCTCTGTCAACGGAAGGGGCGCTTTTTGCTAGGCTTTCCGGGCGCCGGGCCGCCCACCGCCACCGGATTGCACCTCGCCGTCGATGGGAAACTTCGCGTCCGGCGACAGAGTTGGGGATTGGCAATCGCACCTGCCCCGGCCTGCCGCCAATGCCGCGCAAATCGGCCACGGCGGATGCGTTGCATGTTGCGAATATACCACCAGTCCCGCGGGATGCCCCGGCTGCCGACCGGCCGAGCTTGTACCCCCAATTCTGCCTGTTGTAGGTTTTCCCTCGTCGCGGCACGAGGTCTCGCGGTCATCGCGTGACACTCTCCCGAGTAGCCCGGCCCGACGTGGCGAAGCAGTTGCTCGCTCTGTCGAAAAAGCTGCCTACGTCAAGCAGCTTTCAGTTCGCGTCACCCCAGTAAAGCGTCCCGTAAACCGGTCAGGCACCGGCCTGTCGCGTACGTCGTAGCGTGCTCGCACGCTCCGCGCCGCGCCCGTGTCTGTCCCGAATGTCAATCGGTGTGCGCTCGTGCGCGCGCCCCTGTGATGCTCAGGGAGCGAAATTTTATGGCTTGGACGGATGAGCGCGTGGAACTGCTGAAAAAGCTGTGGGGCGAGGGCTTGAGCGCAAGCCAGATCGCCGGCCGGCTCGGCAGCGTGACGCGCAACGCCGTGATCGGCAAGGTGCATCGCCTTGGCCTTTCCGGACGCGCCACCACCTCGCGCATGAAGAGCCATCGTCCGCGGCCGCGCATGGCATCGAAGCGCATGGCCAAGGCCGGCCGCTTCGCGACCACCGGCAACCCCGCTTTCCGTGCGCTCTATCAGGAGACGGAGGCGTACATCCCGCCGGTCGAGGAGATCGTCATCCCGCTCGCCGAGCGCAAGACCATTCAGACGCTGGTCGAGTGCAGCTGCCGCTGGCCGATCGGCGATCCGCAGGCGTCCGATTTCCACTTCTGCGGCAAGAACAAAGTGCCCGGTCTGCCGTATTGCGAGTTCCACGCCCGCCGCGCCTTCCAGCCGCCGCAGGCCCGCCGCCGCGAGCGCGAGGGCATGGACATCCCGGCGCCGCTCGAAATTGCCGTTCCGCGCAAAGAAACCGCCTGAAGCGGTCGTTGCGGCACTAGCGCCAGAAAATTCGGCGCGGGATCGAGGTCCCGCGCTCTTTTTTTTGCCGTGCTCGATATTCGGCCGGGAGTGACGGTGAGGGCCGGCAGCCGGCAAAGGATCAGGCGTCGCCGAATACGTAGCCGGCGGAGCGGACGGTGCGGATCGGATCGCGCTCGTTGCCGCGGATCAGCGCCTTCCTGAGGCGTCCGATGTGCACGTCGACGGTGCGCTCGTCGACGAAGGCATCGCGACCCCAAACGCCATCCAGAAGCTGCGTGCGCGACAGCACCCGCCCGGAGCTCTCCATGAGGAATTCGAGGAGGCGAAACTCGGTGGGACCCAGGCGCACCTGGCGCAAGCCGCGCATGACGCGGTGCGCCGCACGGTCGAGCTCGATGTCGCCGATCTTGATGACCTCGGCCACCCGGTCTGGCGAGGTGCGGCGCAGGATGGCTTTGACGCGCGCCATCAGCTCAGGCAGCGAGAACGGCTTGACGACGTAGTCGTCGGCTCCCGTCGACAGGCCGCGGATGCGGTCGCTCTCCTCGCCGCGCGCCGTCAGCATCAGGATAGGTACGTTGCGGGAATCCGACTTCGACCGCAGCCGTCGGCACAGCTCGATGCCGGAGACGCCCGGAAGCATCCAGTCGAGCACCACGAGGTCGGGGCGCTCCTCCGCCAGCAGGATCAGCGCCTCCTCGCCGGTCTCCGCGTGGGAGACGCGGAACCCTTCCGACTCGAGGTTGTAGCGCAGCATCTCCGCCAGCGGCGCTTCGTCCTCGACGATGAGAACTTTAGCCGACATGCCGATTGCCTCGCCTCACCATCACGAGCCGGAGATCAGCGTCGAGCTGGTCTGATCGTCCTTGGGGCGATCGTCGGCGATGTTGAAGCCGCGCACGAGGAAGTGCACCGTCTCGGCGATGTTCGTGGTGTGGTCGCCGACGCGCTCGATGTTCTTGGCGCCGAAAAGCAGATGCGTGGAGATGCCGATGTTGCGCGGATCCTCCATCATGTACGTCAGCAGCTCGCGGAACAGCGAATTGTACATGGCGTCGATCTGGGCGTCGTGGCGCCAAACGGCGAGCGCCTTGTCGGCGTCGCGCTCCGCGTAGGCGTCGAGCACCTCTTTGAGCTGGTGCAGGGCCAGCTCCACCATGTGCCGAATGCCCGACATCAACGGCTTCGGATGCGACTCGTCGGCGATAGCGAGGGCGCGCTTGGCGATGTTTTTGGCGAGGTCGCCGATGCGCTCGAGATCGGTGGTGATGCGCAGGGCACCCATGATGTGGCGCAGGTCGTCGGCCATCGGCTGGCGGCGGGCGATCATCGAGATCACCTGCTCCTCGATCTCACGCTCGAGCGTATCGATCTGCCGGTCGGAGGCGACGACCTCCTCGGCGAGCTGCGGGTCGCGGCGCTCCAAGGCGCCGAGCGACTGACCCAGCAGTTGCTCGGCCAGCCCGCCCATCTGGGCGATTTTCTTGTCGAGCAGCGCCAGCTCTTCTTCGTAGGATTTTACGGTGTGCTCGTTCATCGGTGCATCTCCTGCCGGACGTGGGGGGCGGGCTGGGGTTTTGGCGGGTGCGGCGGCGCTGCGGCCAAACGGAAGCAGGGAGCGCAGCATCAGCCGAACCGCCCGGTAATATAGTCCTGCGTTCGCTTGTCTTTGGGGTTGGTGAATATCTCCGAGGTCGCTCCCTCCTCGACCAGCGTGCCGAGGTGGAAGAACGCCGTTCGCTGGGACACGCGGGCCGCCTGCTGCATCGAGTGGGTCACGATGATGATGCAGAAGTTCTGCCGCAGCTCGTCGATCAGCTCCTCGATCCTGGCGGTCGCGATCGGATCCAGCGCCGAGCAGGGCTCGTCCATGAGGATCACCTCGGGGTTCACGGCGATGGCGCGCGCGATGCAGAGCCGCTGCTGCTGGCCGCCCGAAAGCCCCGTGCCGGGCTCGTTGAGACGGTCCTTGACCTCTTTCCACAGGCCGGCCTTCTCGAGGCTCGATTGCACGACCTCGTCGAGGTCGGCCTTGGAATGGCACAGGCCGTGGATGCGCGGCCCGTAGGCGACATTCTCGAAGATCGACTTGGGGAACGGGTTCGGCTTCTGGAACACCATGCCGACGCGGGCGCGGAGCTGCACGACGTCGAGGCTCGGATCGTAGATGTCCTGGTTGTCGATGATGATCTTGCCCTCGACGCGGGCGATCGGGATCGTGTCGTTCATGCGGTTTATACAGCGCAGGAACGTCGACTTGCCGCATCCCGAAGGGCCGATGAACGCCATGACCGCACGATCGGGCACGTTCACGGACACGTTCTTCAGCGCTTGCTTTTCGCCGTAATAGACATTGACGTCGTGCGCGGCGACCTTTGCCTCGGTGGCCGCTTCGCCAGCGCTCGCATGAACGTCCAAGGTCGGCATCTTGAGCATCATAAGCTCCTCAACGGGAAAAGATCTACCAGCGACGCTCGTACTTGCGACGCAGGACTACGGCGATCAGGTTCATGCAGATCAGCAGCGCGAGCAGTATCAGGGCGGCACCGGAGGTCCGCTCCACGAACCCCCGCTCCGCCGATGTGGCCCACATGTAGATCTGCACCGGCAAGGCCGTGGACGGAGCCAGCGGCGATGTCGGGTATTCGACGACGAAAGCGACCATGCCGATCATCAGCAGCGGCGCCGTTTCACCGAGCGCCTTGGCGAGACCGATGATGGTGCCGGTGAGAATGCCGGGCAGGGCAAGCGGCAGGACATGGTGCGTGATGGTCTGCACCTTGGAGGCGCCGACGCCCAGCGCCGCCTCGCGGATCGAAGGGGGCACGGCGCCGATGGCGGCGCGCGTTGCGATGATGATGGTCGGCAGCGTCATCAGCGTGAGCACCAGTCCGCCGACCAGCGAAGCCGAGCGCGGCAAACCGGCGAAGTTGATGAAGATGGCGAGGCCCAGGAGGCCGAAAACGATCGACGGCACCGCCGCGAGGTTATTGATGTTCACCTCGATGAGGTCGGTCCAGAAGTTCTTCCGCGCGAACTCCTCGAGATAGACGGCTGCCGCGACGCCGAGCGGCACTGCCAGGATCAGCACCGTCATCATCATGAACAGCGAGCCGACGAGCGCGACGCCGATGCCGGCGGTCTCGGGGTTGCTGGAGGCGCCGTTGGTGAAGAGCCCGGTATTGAACCGTTTCTCCAGCCGGCCCGCCGCGACTTCCTTGTCGATCCAGCCAACCTGCTGGTCCGATAGCTTGCGCGTCTCGGCCGGCAAGTTGCGGTCGAGCTGGCCTTTCATGAGCGAGTCGACGCGCGCGGAGGCCAGCACCCATACTGGCACCGTCTTGCCGATGAGCGAGGGATCGTCGAGCACGACCTTGCGGATCTGGATGTCGACATCGCGCGACAGCAGCGCGCCGATCTCGCGCATCTGCACGCGGTTGTCGGCGCTTGCGCCAACAGCCGTAGCGAGCGCCTTGCGCGCCAGCTTGGTGTAATCGGCGGTCATCAGGGCGTTGTGGCTACGGCCGCCATCGGGATCGATGATCGAGCGGTCGAGGTAGACGTCGAGCCTGAACGATGACTGCACGAAGGCTGTGTAGCCCTTGGAGAAGATGCTGCCGAACAGTATTGCGAGGAACGCCAGGCCAAAGAGGATCGCCAGCACGCCGTAGATGCGGAACCGGCGCTCGGCCGCATAGCGGCGCCCGATGGAGCGCTTGATCATGGCGCTAGCCTCCGCGCCCGGGTCCGATTGGCCGGACATGGGGCCGGATAGCGGTCCTGGAACCGTTTCGACAGCCATTATTCGTACTGCTCCCGGTATTTGCGCACGATGTAGAGCGCGTAGACGTTGAGGCACAGCGTAAAGACGAACAGCGTCAAGCCGAGCGCGAAGGCGACGAGGGTCTGCGGCGAGTTGAACTCGAGGTCGCCGGTGAGCTGGCTGACGATCTTCACGGTGATGGTCGTCACCGGCTCGAACGGGTTGAGCGTCAGATTGGCGGCGATGCCCGCCGCCAGCACGACGATCATGGTCTCGCCGATGGCGCGCGAGGCGGCGAGCAGGATGGCGCCGACGATGCCCGGCAGCGCCGCCGGCAGGATGACCCGCTTGATGGTCTCCGACTGCGTGGCGCCCAGGCCGTACGACCCTTCACGCAGCGACTGGGGCACCGCGTTGATGATGTCATCGGACAGCGACGACACAAACGGAATGAGCATGACGCCCATGATGAAGCCGGCCGTCAGGACGCTCGTCGCCGAGATGTCGAGACCGACGTAGCCGCCGGCGTCGCGCAGGAACGGGCCGAAGGTGATCAGGGCGAAGAGGCCGTAAACGATAGTCGGAATGCCGGCGAGGATCTCGAGCAGGGGCTTGGCGAGCGTGCGCACGGTGCGGCTGGCGTACTCGGACATGTAGATGGCGCTGAACAGGCCGACCGGCACCGCCACGAGCAGCGCCACCAGCGAGATGTAGAGCGTGCCCCAGAGCAGGGGGAGCATGCCGAACTGGCCATCCCCGCCGCCCGTCTGGCCCGCCGCTGAGAAGCGCGGGTCCCACACGGTGCCGAAGAAGAAGCGCCAGGGCGAGACATAGTGGAAGAAGTGCAATGTCTCGAAGAGCATCGACAGAATGATGCCGACGGTCGTCAGAATGGCCACCATCGAGGCCAGCACTAGGGCGATGACGACCACGGACTCGACGCCGTTGCGCGCCCGAAGCCAAGGGCTGACCTTCCAATTGGCGTAGAGGAAGCCGAGCGCCGCCAGGGCGATAGCGATGCCCGTGATGATGAGCTGGGCGTGATTTTGCAGCTCCAGCTGGTCGTAGGCGGCCGCGATCAGATAGGGCTCGGGGGCCGAGCCGAGGACGACGCCGCGCTCCTGCAGCACCTTCTGCGCATCGGCTGGCGACGTGAATCCGTAGCGCGTGCGCCGTACGACCTCGTATTCTTCGCGCGAAAGGCTCGGCAGGCCGCGGGCGACTGCGTTGATGCGCCCGACAATGAGCGACTGCTCGGCGGGCGACAGAGCCTGCACGTCCGCCGGCAGGCCGCTCGATACCATATTGCGAATGACGGTCGGCTCGGCGGCCGACCAGGCGAGCGTGGCGATCAGCGCCGGCAGCAGGGTCCACAGCGCCAGATAGGTTCCGTAGTAGCCCGGGCGCGAGTGCAGGGGCACGTCGCCCTTCTTGACCAATGCATTGGCCCGCGAGACGCCGATGGCGAAAGCGAGCAGGGCGGCAATGCAAAGTCCCAGGAGAATGATTGAGGCAGGCAACTTCTCGGTCCTCGCTGACGGCGCCATGCTGCGGCGACGCACCTTACGCCACGGCCCGAGCATGCTTGGCAAGCGGGCCGTTGGTTGGTGAGGCCCGGGCCGCCGAGGCGACCCGGACCGTAGTCTTGCGGTGCGGCCTTACATGGCCTTCGCGGCCTTCACGTCTTCCTGCAGCTTCGAGCGCTCGGCGTCGGGAGCCGGAACGAGACCGTACTCGGCGAGCGGACCGTCCGGACCGATCATCTTGTCCGCCGAGAAGAACTCCACGTACTCCTTGAGGCCGGGGATGACGCCGATGTGCGCCTTCTTCACGTAGAACTGCAGCGGACGCGACACCGGATACTTGCCGGCGGCGACCGTCTCGACCGACGGCTTGACGCCGGAGATCGTGGCCACCTTCAGCTTGTCGGTGTTGTTCTCGTAGAACGACAGACCAAACACGCCGACGCCCTGCGGGTTGGAAGCAATGCGGGCCAGCGTCTCGGTGTAGTCGCCGTCGATGTCCACGGCAGCGCCGTCCTTGCGGACCCTGACGCAAGCCTTCTCGGCGGCCTTTTCCTTGGCCTTCTCGTCAGCGCCTTCGGCCTTGGCAACCTGCAGCTTGTCGCCACCGGTGGCCTTGCAGCCGGCCGCCAGGACCTTCTCCTCGAAAACTTCGCGCGTGCCGTGCTTTTCACCCGGGATGAAGGCAGCAATCGGCCAATCGGGGAGCGCGGCGTTCACTTCTTTCCAGGTCTTGTACGGGTTGGCGACGAGCTGGCCGTCCTTGGGAACCTCAGCGGCCAGCGCGAGGTAGATATCCTTCGGCTCGAGCGCCCAGTCGGCGGACTTCGCGTCGACGGCGAAGACGATGCCGTCATAGCCGAACTGAACCTCGACGATCTCCTTCACGCCGTTCTTGGCGCACTCTTCGATCTCGGCCTTCTTGATCTTGCGCGAGGCGTTGGCGATGTCGATGGTCGCCTCGCCGAGGCCCTGGCAGAACTGCTTGAGGCCGGCAGACGAGCCGCCGGACTCGACGATCGGCGTCTTGAAATTCGAATAGGTCTTGCCGAACTGCTCGGCAACGATGTTGGCGTACGGAAGAACCGTCGACGAGCCAGCGATGTGGATCTGGTCGCGCGCGACCGCTGCGCCAGCGAACGCGAACGTGCCGACGACGGCCGCCGCAGCCGTGCAGGCGATAATCTTGTTGCTCACACTGATCTCCTGATCTTGGAGGTGACAGCGGGGCGTGCGGCCACACCGCACCTCGCGAACCTCCCCCGCCCGACGCCCTTGCGCCGTGCGGCTTAGATAGACCAATGCAACGATAGTTTCGTGACAGGTTAATTTATTGAAACTGCTATATTATTATCAATGTCTGCGCTTGTTGCGAAAGCGGTCCCAACAGCGAGCATAACTCACGCGCCGGTACCCAGCTCATCGAAGCTGGCAGTGAATACCGACCCCGATCCTAGCCGCGAGGCGATACGCAGCTCGCCGCGGTGGCGATTGAGGATGTGCTTGACGATGGCCAGCCCCAGGCCTGTCCCGCCCTTTTCACGGCTCGAGGCGACGTTGACCCGGTAGAACCGCTCGGTGAGACGCGGCAGGTGCTCGGGCGCGATGCCATGCCCCTCGTCGGTGACGCTGATCCAGACGCGGCCGCCGCGCGCGCCGCGCGGAGCATCGCGACCCACGCGCACCTCGATCGTCCCACCCTCGCGGCCATACTTGATGGCGTTTTGGATGAGGTTCTGCAGCACCTGCACGATCTCTTCGCGATCGCCGCGAATGCGCGCCGGCGTGTCCATCTGAACGAGGGTCACCTTGGCGTTTGCGGCTTCGGCGACGGGCTCCAGCGACTGGTGGACGTAGCCGGCCGTCTCGTTGAGGTCGACGATCCCGCGTGGGGGCAAGTGCACGCGCATTTCAACGCGGCTGAGCGACAGCAGGTCATCGATGAGCCGCGTCATGCGCTCGGCCTGGAGCGCCATGAGCTGCAGGAAGCGCGTGCGCGCGTTGGCGTCGTCGCGCGCCGGCCCCTGCAGGGTTTCGACGAAGGCGCGCAGCGAGGCGAGCGGCGTGCGCAGCTCGTGGCTGGCGTTGGCGATGAAGTCGGTGCGCATCTGCCCCAGGCGATCCTGCTCCGTCAGATCGCGAAACGTCACCAAGACGTGCGGTGCCGACGGCCGGTTCGAGCGCGCAAGCCGCGATACGGTTGCCGCCAGACGGCGCTCTACCGGAACGCGCTCAACCAGCTCGACGTCTATCCGCTCGTCGTCGGACAGCAGCGCGCGGTCCACCGCCACGAGCAAGTCGGGGCTGCGCGAGACCTGGCTCATGGGCAAACCGCTGCGAATCTTCGGAAACATCTCCGCGGCCAGCCGGTTGTGGTGCAGCAGTGTTCCCGTGGCATCCAGTGCCAGCGCGCCCGTCGGGATGGCGTCGATGACGGCATGCCAGCTATTGCGCTCCGTCTCGGCTGCGCGCACGCCACCCGAGACCGGCGGCGAGCCGGCCAGGGCGTCGATGATGGCGCTGGAATCGAGCGGCCAGACCATCACAGACAACATGAGCGCCGCGACGGCGACCAGCGCCGTCAACAGCCCAAGCGCCCCCGTCGCCGCCAGTATGGCGAATATCCCCGCCGCCGCAGCGGTCGGCATCCAGCGCGCCGCAAGCCTCAGCTTTGCGTTCTCGCGCGCCGATGCCATCCATGCTTCGAGCTCGGCACGGCGCTCCGTCCAGCGCACGCTGCTGAGCGCTGTGCCTAACGACATTTTGTTCCTAGGCCCCGGATCATTCGCTAACGCCATGCTGCTAGATAGTCGGGATTATATGGCCTTTCAAACATGACAGGCCGACGTCACAATATTCACCTTACATCGATACGCGCGGCCAAGCGGATCAGGCGCCATGGGCAAAAACGACAAGAGCGGCAAGGAACAGGCTGCGCAAAAGGCGGGCCGATCGGCCCGATTCGACATCGACGACCCGGTGTTGCCGGAGGAAATCGCGGAGCATGCCCTCACGTCCGGCGGATATCCCTACGACGAGGAGCTGAAGAAGAAGGTCTACAGCGAGCAGCTGGCGACCCTGCAACTCGAGCTTCTGAAGCTGCAGGCAGATATTCAGGCCAAGGGGCTTCGGTTCGTGGCGCTGTTCGAAGGCCGCGACGCTTCCGGCAAAGGTAGCTGCATCAGCCGCTTCCTCGAAAGATTGAACCCCCGCCACGCGCGTTCCGTCGCCCTGTCGAAACCCACGGAGGCGGAGCGCGGACAATGGTACTTCCAGCGCTATGTCTGCCATCTGCCGACGGCAGGCGACATGGTGCTGTTCGACCGCTCCTGGTACAACCGCGCCGGTGTCGAGCGGGTGATGGGCTTCTGCACGCCGGCGCAGACGCAAGCGTTCCTGCGCGACGCACCGGAGTTCGAGGCGCTCCTCGTCCGTGACGGCATTCTGCTTACCAAGTTCTATCTCGTCATCGGCCGCGAGATGCAGCTCATGCGCTTCTACGAGCGACGGCACAATCCGTTCAAGCGCTGGAAGATCACCGACATAGACCTCGCCGCCATCGACAAATGGGATGACTACACGCGCGCTCAGGACGAGATCTTCAAGCGCACCAGCACGCCTGAAGCGCCATGGGTCGCCGTACGGGCAAACGACCAGCGGCGCGCACGCCTGGAGACGATCCGCTGGGTTCTGTATCACGCCGACTATCAGGACAAAGACGCGCGCGCGGTGGGCGAGCCGGATCCCAAGATCATCGGCACCGGTCCGGCGTACTTCAAAAGCAAATGACGGGAATGAGGGATGCCAGCCGCTGCCGCTAGCGGACGAGCAGCAGCGGGCATTCGAGCGTCGAAGCCAGCGGCCGCAGGCTCGCGCCGGGCGCCGCCAGCCGTCCGCCGTACTGGGCCAATGCCAGACCCGGTCCATGTTGCTGCAGCACGGCGACAAGCGGCGCTGCATCGTCGTTCGCCGCCAGCACGCTTTCGAGGGATATCGTCTCGGCGTCGGTGCCGGACGCACAGATGAGGCGCGCCTCGCCTTCCATCCAGGCGAGCTCGTCCCGGCGGTCGCCGACGAGCATCAGCTTGACTGCGGCGCCGATCGGAGCGGAGAGCCGGCGCGCCGCCGTGAGCATGGGACCCAGCCGCTCGAAATCCTCGACCACCGCCACGACCGAACCGCGCGTGCGCCGCGCCATCGGACCGGTGATCACGGCGCCGGTCGTGTCGCGCACGCCGTCGAAGAGCTCGGCGAGACGGCCTTCATCGCCGGCCGCCATGGGCTCGCCGACGATGACGACATTCCACGGTCCGTTCTGGGCGCACGCCTGGGCGACGGCGCGCAGCGGCTCGTCGCGCACATTGCGCGCATGGCACGTGACCGATGCGGCCAGTCCGGCTTCAGCCACCTGCCTGTGCATGGCGGCGGCGGCAAAGCGCATCTCGCGCTCGAGCGCGTCCTGCGGCAGCGGCCGCCATGCCCCGCCGGCTTCGCCGATGACCCGCGCGAATGGAAAAGCGGCCAGATCGAAGAGCTGCGGGTCCTCGACGTACAGGCTCTCGACCTCGGCCTCGAATGCCTCGCCCAGCAGCATCGCGGCGTCGATGGCAATGCGGCTCGCCGCCGTCGTGCCGCTCAGCCACAACACCACGCGGCCGCTGCGCTCGTCCGCGGCTGCGACATGGGCGATCATGAGGCCTCCGCAAGCTCGCCGGCGCGCGTGCGCCGCTGACGCAGCGCCCGCTCTACGTCGGCGGACGAGATAACCTTGCGGTCGTCGGCTGCTGCCCAATGGTCCGCCTCGCGGCAGACGTCGATCACATCGCTGATCAGCAGCGACAGCTTGGCCCGGCCGCCGGCGCGATGGGCCGCCTCGTCGACGAGCAAACCGACGGCCGCCGCGTCGAGCGGCCTCAAGCGCTGCTTGTCGACAACGCCGGCAATGACCCGCGCGAACGCATCGACGGCTTCCTTGGTGCGCTCGACGGCATGCTCGAACACCGCCTCGACTTTGAATATGCGGCGCAGCGCGGCGTTGCTGGCTGCGAGGCGCCGCTGGGTGGTCGGGCTGGCGAAAACGACAAGCCGCACGCTGAGTGGGATGGGCTCCAGATCGGGAACTTCGTCACCGACGGCGCCGATCGGACCTGCAGGAGGATCGAAGCGTATCTCCTCCGCTTCGAGCGCGCGGCGAAGGGCCTCGGCGCTGCCCGCGCTGTCGAGCAATGCGTCCCCGTCGACCAGCAGGTAACCGCCGTTGGCGCGCTGGAGCGCTCCGGCTTTGATGCGTACGACCTGGCTCGGCGCATCGGTGGCCGCGCCCAGCTCGATGCGGCCGAAGATGTTCGCGTATGTCGGGTTGGGCTCATAGACGATGGGAGCGCCGCTTCCCGCAGAGCTCGTCGCCATCACATGCACGGCGTAGCGTGCAAAGCGTGGATGCGTCGCGGGCACGCGCGCCGGCTGTCCGGCTGCGATACCCGGCGGCGCGACGAAGATTCCGGCGTTGCGAACGAGGTCGCGGGCCGCCGCCTTGAGATAGCTCTCGACGCCGGCGACGTCCGCGAACTCGGTCTTGAGATCGTCGAGCGCGGCGCGCACGTGGCGGCCGGCCACCTGCTCATTGAGCGCGACGAGGCGGGCGCGGCGGTCCTTCTCCGCCTCGGGGCGCTCGGCGAGGATGGCCTCGATCTCCGCCTCGAGCGCGGCGATCTTGGTTTCAACCTCGCGCCTCAGGGCCTCGGGCACCGAATTGAACACGTCCGTCTTGACCACCTTGCCGTCGAGCACCGGCGCGACGGCGATGCCGGCAGGCGTACGGAGCAGAGCGATATTCTGCGCTTCGGCCTCGCGCCGCAGCGCTTCGAGCGCATCCTCGCGGCTGAAGCGGAACTCCTCCTCTATCGTCCGCCGCTTCAGCTCGTAATCGTCGGCGGCGAAAGCGGCCGGCAACGCGTCGGCGAGGTGATCGATGGCCAGCGCCATCTTTTCTGCGAACGGCTTGGCGGTTCCGGGCGGAAGCTTCAGGGCGCGAAAGCCGCCGGTCGGATCGAACGAGCTGACGTAGACCCAGTCGAACGGCCGGTCGGCCTTGCCGGCGATCTCCTGCAATTTCGCACGCGTTGCCGTCCGCCGCCCCATGCCCTGGGGGCCAACGACCAGAATATGATAGCCGGGCCCCTTGATGCCCGCCCCGAAGGCGATGGCCTGCATCGCATCGTCCTGTCCGATCGGACCGTCCTCGGGCTTGAGATCCGCGGTGGTCTTGAAGCCTAGGCTCGCCGGATCGGTCGCCCCGGCCGAATTCATATGGGCGCCAAGCGAAAGCGACGGCTCCGGTGTCTCGGCCTCGCGGGCCGCGACCTCTGGCGCCGCGACGCTGCTCGCCTCGCTCGCAACAGGGGCTTGCGGCACGGGCTCGACGTCCGCGACTACCTCGGCGGCCTTGCTCTTGTCTTGCTTGAAGCGTTTGAAGAACATGTGGTCAGGCGCTCGTCCCTCGATGAGTTGCCCGAAGCTCCTAAGAGCAGATTCGAGCACGCCCCGGCCAGCTCGAACCGTACCGGGTCGCAACCGGCAGGACCGGCGACCCATCCCCCAAGATTGATGCCGGCAAGTGTCACCGGCTGGCGGTGGTCAAATGACGGCAGACAACGATAAAGCCGGGGAAACAGGCGAGCGTGTGGCGGAGGCGTGCAGCGGCATGGAAGGCGAGGTATCGTACACCGGCGCGCCGATAGACGTCGACGGCCGGGACGCGGTTACGCGCGAGGTCTGCCGCGGTGCAGGACGGCTGCTGCGCGCGCTGTCGTTCGCAGTCATCACCGAGCTGTCGCTGCCCAACGGACGGCGTGCCGACATCGTCGGCCTGTCGCCCGCAGGCGACATCTGGATTGTCGAAGTGAAGTCGTGCTTCGACGATTTGCGCGTCGATACCAAATGGCCGGAATACAGGGACTTTTCCGATGCGCTGTTCTTCGCCGTGACGCCCGGCTTTCCGCGCGCCGCGCTCCCCGACGACACGGGCCTCATCCTTGCCGACCGCTACGGCGCGGAAATCGTGCGCGACGCCCCGCAGACGCGCCTCGCCCCGGCGCGCCGCAAGGCCATGACGCTGCGCTTTGCCCGTGCAGCGGCATTCACCCTGCAGGCCATTGCCGACCCGGGCCTTGAAAACTCGTGAGGACGAGCGCGCGCCTACTTCGGCGCGCGCTTCGCCAAAATGCGCTGCAACGTACGGCGGTGCATGTTGAGGCGCCGTGCCGTCTCCGACACGTTGCGGTTGCACAGCTCATAGACGCGCTGGATGTGCTCCCAACGAACGCGATCCGCGGACATCGGATTCTCCGGCGGCGGTGCCTTGTCGTCGGAAGGTGCGAGCAGGGCATCCGTCACGTCGTCGGCGTCGGCCGGCTTGGCGAGATAGTCCACCGCGCCGAGCTTCACCGCCGTCACGGCTGTCGCGATGTTGCCGTATCCGGTGAGCACGATGGCGCGCGCATCCGGACGGGCGCGCGACAGCTCGGCGATGACGTCGAGGCCGTTGCCGTCCTCGAGGCGCATGTCGACGACCGCAAATGCAGGAGCGCGGTCGCGTATGAGATCGATGCCCTCGGCGACGGAGTGCGCACCGCGCACCTCGAAGCCGCGCAACTCCATGGCGCGTACCAGGCGTTGCGCGAAGGCGCGGTCGTCGTCGACGACGATTAGCGATCGATCCTCGGGCAGCTCATCCTGACGGAAGGAAAGATCTTCTGGTTGGTTCATTGTTCCTCCGGCCAATCCGGAATCGGCGGCAGCGTGTTTCGCCTCCACGGGGCGCCTCCTACGCAAACGAGGGTTATTGACTGATAGCCGGTTCGGCGATTGGAGCCGGCCGGGGCGGGCCTCATGCAGGCTTTAACGCATAAGGTCGCACCTTGTCGCAGGTCTGTCAGCCTCAAGATAAGCTTTTTGTCAACGCGGAATTAGCTTACGGCGGCCGACATCGCCAAAAAGTACAACGAAATTGCCTGCGGCGTTGGCTATTTAGTGAGAATAAAGGCCCGCGGCCAGCTTACCGTGACGATGGCGCCGGTACCGCCCTTCGACCGGTTGGCGAGGCTGACGGTGGCGCCCGACCGCTCCAGAAGCGTCTTGGCGATGAAAAACCCGAGCCCCAGCCCCGTTGAATCGCCTTCCGTAATCATCTCGGCGCGTTCGGCCGGACGCGTGGTCACGTAAGGCTCGCCGATGTTGTCCATGATCTCCGCCGGGAAGCCGGGGCCGTCGTCGGCGATGCTGACGGTCAGCCCGTTCGAGCTCCATTCGGCATCCACGTCGACGCGGGAGGTGGCGAACTCGGTGGCGTTCTCGATGATGTTGCCGAGGCCGTAGATGACGCCCGGCCGACGCTCCACCTCGGCCTGGCGGCGCAACGTCTCCTCCGTCTCCGCCGCCGGCGCTGCAGAGACGTTGATCCCCACCTTGTCGGAGAAGTAGGGCTCGGCCGCCTCTTCCAGCATGTCGCGCACGGTGACGCGCGCGTGCATCGGATCTTCCTCGCTCGGGTGCCGCGTCAGCTTCTGCAGGATTTCACGGCAGCGGAGCGCCTGCGTCTTGAGGAGCGATACGTCTTCCAGCAGCGGGTTGCCTGGCTCCAGCGTGTGCTCCAGCTCCTTGGTGACGAGCACGATCGTCGACAGCGGCGTGCCTAGCTCGTGCGCCGCCGCGGCCGCGAGACCGTCGAGCGCGTGCAGGCGCTGCTCCCGCGCCAGCACGATATCCGTCGCGGCGAGGGCGGCCGACATCTGACGCGACTCCTTCGTGAGCCGCCACGCGTAGAGCCCGATGAAAGTCGTCGACACGCACAGCGCCGCGAACGCGCCCGCCTTGTAGATCACGGGCAGCTCCAGCTCGACGCCGGGATACCACGGTAGCGGCTCGTGAACGACGACGAGGACGGCCGCCGCCGCGAGCGAGATCAATCCGAGTGCAATCGTATTGCGCAAAGGCAGCGTTGCCGCCGACACCGTCACCGGCGCCACCATCAGCATCGTGAACGGATTGTTCATGCCGCCGGTGAGGAACAGCAGCGTCGCAAGCTGCAGGATGTCGTAGATGAGAAGCGCCGTCGCGTAGGAGACGCTGAGGCGGTGCCGCGAGGGATACCAGACAGCCAGGAACACGTTCAGCCACGCCGAAAGAGCGATGACCGTCAGGCAGGCTCCGATCGGCACGTAGAACCCCAGGCCGAACGACACGAAGGAGATGGCCGCGAACTGCCCGAGGACAGCGATCCACCGCAGCCGGATGATCGTCTGCAGGCGCAGCCGGTTGTTGACCGGATCGAGCACACGCTGATTTTTGGTGCGGCGGGCGAACGTCTGCAGCAATCGGCATCTCCAAAGCGAGCGGGCGGGCGGCCTCGACGCTTCGAATATGCTAGCTCCGCCGCCTGATCCACCAGCTATTTTGCGATTGCGGTTTCCGCCGGGGCGTTCTGCGAGCCGATCTGGCACGATTGACACACAGCCCGCGGGACGGTGGTGTCCGCTCTACCCTCGACCTTCAACGTGCGGGCGCGGCAGCTCTTTCCAGTCGAGGTCCCGGGCCACGAGCTCTCGCCGCTCCAAGCCCCACCGTACCGCCGCCCGTCGACCCCATATGGCCAATGTGGCTTGACCATCTTGCTGCCAAGAATGCATCGCGACGTTAAGGCGCCGGAGACCGAGTTGCGCAAAGCGCTCTCACAGCTTAATTGCCCGGCTGCGAGAGGGATGCGGCTCCATGCGTACGAAGCTGATAGCAAGTGTCATCGTCGGGGTGCTGATCGGCGGCCTCATATCCGTGGTCGCGATTCCGACAGTGCGCGATAGCCTCTTCGGGTCTTTCGGCACGACGACGAGCGGCAAGGCGCTCATCGGTGGTCCGTTCACGCTAACGGACCAGAACGGCAAGCGGGTCACCGAGAAGGATTTCCGCGGCCGCTATACACTGGTGTTCTTCGGCTTCACCAACTGTCCCGATATCTGTCCGGCAGGATTGCAGCTCATCGCCGCGGCGCTCGACAAGGTCGGTGCCAAAGCGGACAAGGTCACGCCCCTCTTTATCAGCGTTGACCCCGCGCGTGACACACCGCAGAAGCTGGCCGGCTACGTGAAGAATTTCAGCGACCGGCTCGTCGGATTGACCGGCACGCCCGAGGAAATCGCCGCGGTCGCGCGCGCCTATCGTGTCTACTACCAGAAAACGCCGAACGAGAGCGCGCCGTCCGACTACGGCATGGACCATTCGTCGATCATCTATCTGATGGGACCGGACGGAGAATACGTGACGCACTTCACGCCGATGACCAGCCTGGATGAGATGGTCGCGAAGCTCAACGAAGTGCTGTGAAGCCGTCTTCGTGTTCGCGGCGATGAAGCCACAGTGTTGCACCATCGTCTGGACGAGCGAGCTTTGTCACTGGCGGGGCGTTTGAATTTCGATTAGGTCAGAGAAGGCTCGTTGTGGTGCGTGGGCTGCAGTGGGCGTTCCGACCAACGTCGTGTTTTCACTTGCACGAGGGGGAAGTCGGGTGCGGAAGTCTGTTCGGGGGCAAGCATTGAAGCGTCCGCGCATCGAAGAACTCGATTGCCCGGTTGAAGTTCGACGACACCCCGGCGCGCGCCGCTTGACGCTGCGCGTCAGCCGCACACGCAGGGCCGTGATCGTTACGCTGCCGGTGCAGTGCGATCTCGGCGAGGCGGGCTCTTTCCTCGATCGCAACATCGAATGGGTGCGCGAGCGCCTCAATAGCATCCCGCAAGCCGTCCCGTTCACCGAGGGCGCCTGCATGCCGGTGCGCGGCGAATTCCATAAGATCATCTTCACCGGAAAGCGTGCGGCAGGCGGTGGCGTCGTGCGTGCCCATCCCGGTACCGGCATCCCGGAGCTGCGCGTCG
>Ga0182738_1000478_pt1 | contig 56622 bp, 39 predicted proteins | sample eDN5th30CBELigMG_FD_128876 | JGI IMG/M metagenome (GOLD analysis project Ga0182738, IMG submission 128876) | Enriched Miracle-Growth compost microbial communities from Emeryville, California, USA - eDNA 5th pass 30_C BE-Lig MG (version 2)... ... | reverse complement strand
TGTGTTCTGACAAGGAAGCCGAAGCAGGCGAATTCCTAGAATTCGTCGATGCAGGCTGACGAAGTTCAGAACGCAAAAGAGCCGATCGCAGCCCAAATTGACCTTTCCGGACAGACTCTAAGTTGCTCTCGCTGTGCCTGCGCAACTCGCGTTTCGACTGGTGAAACGCAACTCGCCGCGAGGTGGAACGCGGTCAATGCGGGATGAATGCACTTTTAAAACAGGAGAATTGGAGATCGAACAGCGATTCTGCATGATCTTCCGACTGCTCCAATCATACTGACCGAGTCCAATCATACCGACCGGGATTGTGTCCAGATTGCTCCGAACACCAAGGCAGACTTGACACAAACAGAAAGAGCCATGATGATCAACCGTCGATCAAATGGGAAGCGAGGCTGATTCATCTGACCAAGCTCCCGTTCACTTCCAGAATTTCGTCATGCACCGCATGTACAGGAATCTCAGATGTCCGCAGGTCAACGCCGTCTAGACATTGAACAAATTGGTGACGTGACCGTTGCCAAATTCATCGACAAGAAGATCCTGGATGAGAATAACATTCAGGTGATCGGAAACCAGTTGTTTGGACTGGTGGAAGAAGACGGTCGAAAGAAGATTGTGCTCGACTTCTCCAATGTCGAATATCTGTCAAGTGCCGCACTCGGCAAGCTGATCACAATGGAGAAGAAGGTCAAAGGAGCCGGCGGAAAGTTGCGATTATGCAGCATTCGCCCGGATATTTACGACGTTTTTGTGATTACCCGGCTGAATAAACTTTTTGATATTCGTGACGATCAGCAAGCCGCACTGATGGGACTTTAAACGCACAGTGCCGCCTGAACAGAATCGTCGCCGGATTTCAGCGACGGGCTGATGGCTGCCTGGAAGTGGTCTAAGAACGCATTCACTCCATATGGGCCGCGTTTTCACCACGTGGCGAATTGCCTTTCAGCAGTCGGAAGGCACGCCGCGCGGGCTCAGGCCAGAGCAACCTGCTCTTACCCGGATGACCCAGTTGAATCAGCATTCCGATCCGTTCCTGAAGTCTCAACCAACGCCATCCCTAATGGCCGACACCATTCACTTTGAAGTTGAAATCCCCAGCGAGACATCGCAGGGCCATGATGTGCAGGAACGCATTCTGGCATTGTTGGAAGCTCGGGAGTTTTCAGACAAAGATCTGTTTGGCGTGAAGCTGGCCTTGGAAGAAGCACTCGTCAACGCCATTAAGCATGGCAATGGCATGGACCCCGATAAAACCGTCCGCGTCCGCTGTACCGTCAATTCCACGATGGTGGAAATTGATATCGAAGACGAAGGGGAAGGCTTTGATCCCGCGGATGTCCCCGATCCCACCGATGACGATAATCTCGAAAAACCAAGTGGCCGCGGCCTCATGCTCATGCGCGCATTCATGAGCTCCGTCGAGTACAATTCTCGGGGAAATCGCGTTCTCATGGCCAAACGCCGCTCGCAAGAAGACTGATGTCACGGACGATTCATCGTTTCGCTGTCTCATATTCAATGAAATCGCGAATCGTTGTCTTCTCCCGATTCGTTTCGAGATCGTATTGTGGAGAGGACGTTATAGCTCGATATTCAGTTCTTCGATCTTCCGGTACAGACTGGACAGTCCAAGTTTCAGGCGTTTGGCCGCTTCACGCTTGTCCGGCCACTGCCGCAGCACCCGGGTAATGTGCAGGCGTTCGTAATGCCGTAAGGCACTGCGCAGATCGTCGGTGTCCGGCAACGGCTGGCCCAGTCCGAGCAGATCCGGGGGAAGATCACTCGGTTCGATCTGTGTGCCATCGCACATAATGACGGCCCGTTCAATGGCATTGTCCAACTGGCGGACATTTCCCTTCCACTGGGCAGACATCAGCAGACGGATGGTTTCACTGGAAGCGCTGATTACCCGTTTTCGCAACGCCCGCGAATGTTTGGCGACAAAATGGTCGACCAGTTCGGGAATATCGTCCAGCCGTTCCCGGAGTGGCGGAATCCGGATTTTGCCTCCGTCGAGTCGATAAAACAGGTCTTCCTGAAACTTGCCTTCCCCCACGAGACGGAGCAGGTCTTCACTGGTGGACGAAATAATACGACAGTTCACGCCATATGTTTCTGAGCCACCAGACGGCATGCTTTCCTGATATTCAATGGCTCGCAGTAATTTGGTTTGAGTCCCCATGGGCAGGCTGGCGATTTCGTCCAGAAAGACGGTTCCATTCCCGGCCGTCCGCAAAATCCCCATCTGATTTTTGCCGCCGGCTTCGCTGCCAAAAAGTTCAGCTTCCAGAAGTTCAACGGGTCGAGTGCCGCAATTCACCGCCAGAAACTTCTCGTCCCGCATCGGGCCTACGGAATGGATGGCGCGGGCAAAGAGTTCTTTTCCGGTTCCAGTTTCTCCAGCCAGCAACACGTTGGAGTGCGTGACGGCAATTTTGCCGATGGCTTCCTGCAGCACTCGCAATGGTTCGCTGGAACCCACAATCTGATCGAAGCGATTGGGCTGGGCGAGTTCCCGCCGCAACTTTTGATTTTCGAGATACAAATCGCGGTATTCAAAAACACGCCGCAACTTGTTGGCCAGATCATCAAAGATCACAGGTTTGGTGAGATAATCGAAAGCCCCTGCCTTAAAGGCCTCGACCGCCGATTCCACTGTTCCATAGGCGGTGATGATCAATACGAACATCGATGGATTAATACGGTGCATGAGCCGCATCAGCTTGATGCCGTCTCCGTCCGGCAGTTGAATGTCGCAGATCGCCAGATGAAAATCTTTTTCTTTGGCTCGCGCCATTCCTTCTTCCACAGAAGCGGCTTTGGCAACCTGATATCCCTCGCTGGAGAGGAATTCCGCCAGCGTGTTCCGGATGATTGGTTCATCCTCAACAATCAGGATTTGACGTACAGAAGTGGCTTCAGACTGTGGGATGGGGCTCATAGGAGATCAGGCATCGCTGGAAGTGCATCAGACAAAGTCGTGGTCATCGCACAAAAACTTGGAAATTCGCGAATCAGGCCGGCCTGATCAGATCTTATTCGCTGATATTCCGGCAATGCATTTGCGGTCCTGGAGCTGTACGAATCAGACCGTCGAGGCGGCGATCACACCATACAGCGAGATGGACATGGCAATTCTAGAGACAAACACCAGTGCATTCCACTCTTGAAGTGCATCGTTTCAAAGAGCGGGTGTGCGCCATGAATGTGGGTGGGAAAAATCGCGGGGAATCGCCGCGGAGAAGACGGGGCCTGAAGGGGCCGGGCTGAAAACTTTTTCCAAAGTGTTGCCACGGACTCTCGAGTGCCGTCCCGTTGGGGCAGACTGCAAAGCCGTCGATCATGATGTGAATATGATCTCGCACATGGCAATTCGCATTACCGTATGATGGCCGATTTCCCGCTGGGAAGAGGTTCGTGATGGGGCACCATATCTTCAAAGAACTGGACGATTCGTTCATCGAATTCATCCTTTGCGATGGCACGTTCCATATTATGCTTCGCCTGTGGCACCACCCATTGAGAGGTCTCGGTGGAATGACCGGCCTGGCGGCAGAGTTGGGTGGACAATGATGTCGGCACATAGGTGTCCCGGGCTCCCGAAACAAACATGGCTTCACGGCCCTGCCAGAATGGGAGGAAGGATTCCAGATGGATCAGTCGGCATCGGTTTCGATACTCATTCAGTTTCAGCATGAACCAGATGGTCACGCGGACATGCCATTTGGGAATCAGGCGGGCCAGCGGTCCGACCATTGTCTGCAGGAATTTCATGGCATGGTAGACGGCCAGTCCAGTGGAAGAAAATCCCCCTTGTGTCCAGATGTGCATAATTTCCGGACGAATGGCTCCGGCTGCCAGTGCAGCCCCCGCACCACGACTGACACCAACCAGCCCGACAGGTAAACCTTGCAGTTGCGGCTGGGCTTCCACAAAGTCGAGTGCTGCATGGACATCTTCCACTTCGTAATGCGTCACCCAGTAATTCGAGTGATATCCTTTCAGGACGTCGCTGGGACTCTGATTGCGAAAGCTGAATGAGACCACCGCAAAGCCGGCATGAACCAGGGCTGCGGTATAGTTCATGGCCGTGTCGAAGCCGCCGCCGGTCTCCGGGCAATAGACAATCACGCCCCGCGGATGCCCATCATCTGGAAAGTAGACACCGCCCCGCAGGTGCAGATCATTTGTGGTGGAGAACCGGATCTCTTCCGGTTGTGGGGCATCTAATGGTGCCGGCAGCACGCGCAAGGTCGGCAATGTTTCAAAGCGGTGAAGTGCTGCAAATGAATACACCACATGCACAACCAGGTCTGCCAGTCCTAGCAGACACGCAACACCTAACAGAGATATGAGCCAGGAATTCATGAATCGGGATCATTTATTGAAATAAGGGGGGAGCCAGTCAAACCGTCTCTCTGTTTTGCACACAGGAACAAGTTTTCAAGCTTCGAATGTGGAGAAAATCAACGACACGTTTTGTCCACCAAATCCGAAGCTGTTCGAAAGAGTTTTTCGAATTTTTGCTTGCCGCGGTTCATTAGGGACATAATCCAGATCGCAATGCGGATCTGGATTTTCATAGTTGATGGTTGGTGCCAGGACTCCGTCCTGCATGGATTTCAGACAGACAATGGCTTCGGCGCTGCCCGCAGCGGCGATGAGATGTCCCATCATGCTTTTGGTGCTGGACACCGGTGTCTGATAAGCCCGTTCACCGAAAGCCTGTTTGATGGCCAGCGTTTCGACTTTGTCATTGACGGCCGTACTGGTGCCATGCGCATTAATATAGTCAATCTCCGCGGGAGTACAGCCGGCATCTTTCAATGCCATGTTAATACAGGCCGTTGCTCCGCGCCCTTCGGGATGAATATCCGTAATACGATACGCATCCGCAGTAGAACCATAGCCGAGCACTTCCCCCAGAATGGGAGCATCCCGCCGGCGTGCATGTTCCAGTTCCTCCAGCACCAGCATTCCTGCCCCTTCACCCAGCACAAACCCGTCCCGGTCTCGATCGAAGGGACGCGACGCCCGCCCGGGGGCTTCATTGAATGTGGAAAGTGCTGTCAGCAGGTTGAAGCCGGTGACTCCAAAGGGATGGATCATGCTGTGTGCGCCACCGCTGAGCATGAGATCCGCTTCACCTTGTCTGATAATTTCTGTTGCTTCGCCAATCGCCTGACTGGAGGCAGCACAGGCGGTCAGGCAGTTCAGATTGGGGCCTTGAGCATTGAACAGGCTGGCCAGGTGACCGGCCGGCATATTGGGTTCCTGCTCCAGTTCTTCCTGCGGGTTCATACTTTGCAGACCCTCACGGGTGAACCGGTCCATGTCGAATTTGCCATCTTTCTGGGCATTGGCAATGAGTCGCATAAACAGGAAAAAGTCCTGTTGTCCTTCGCCCGCCCCCAGATAGACTCCAAACCGAGTCGGGTCAAATTTGTCATCGGTCAATCCAGATTCCCGCATGGCCTGTACCGCTGCGCCAATGGCGAAGCGAATATTACGACCCGCGAACTCAAACCGTTCAGGTTGATCGATGTAATCACCCAACTGAAAGTTTTTCACTTCAGCGGCGAATTTTGTCGGAAATCCTGATGCATCAAAATGGGTGATGTAATCCACACCGCTGCGCCCCTGCTGCAGCGCATTCCACATGGAATTGACATCATTACCAATGGGAGTCACACATCCCACTCCCGTGACGACGACTCGTCTTCTCATCACATTGAGCCTTGTACTCTGCTGACTGCCTGCTTGCGCTGCCAGCAGCAGCCTGCCCGACGTCTGGCCCTCGTCGGCGAAATCGTTTCAGCCCGTCTCTTTCATGGTGATCAACTCTTTGCCGTCCACAGAACCTTTGGATCGGCCACTCACCCTCGGCGAGAGCAGATCATTTTTACGGTTCTTACGCATGCGAATGAACGGTTTACGACTGAGAATGATGATATCATGCCTGAGTAACGAACTCCGGGGGGATTCTTGTCCATCCATTCCAACCAGAATCCGGCAGCCGTTCACTCTCCGAGCGTCAGTCTCGATAATGAAATCAGTTTTCCACAGTTGTGCTACCAAACCACCAGTATAGAGGGTGCAAGGTTGATCTGAGAAGTCTTCACTTGAATTCCAAGGGACGGGAAATAAACGTTTCTGAATACCTGCAATTGGGTTATGTCAATTTTGTTTTATTCAGTCAACATCCCGTTAACATCCGATTTTTCCAGAGACCTGTCGAAATTCGTAGGCATTTGCCGTCTCTGAGGAGAATTCGGAGCTTCTTTCCGGCAGATCCTGAAAAATCGGCGTATTGTTTCCAAAGAACCGCTCCTGCGGTAAAGCGGGTTACCGCACCAGAATCTGTTTTGATCGTTTTCACCTGGAAATCATCATGGCTCCTGCCAAAGTGTCTAATTTCTCTCGTGAGGCATCTCGCCATGTTGTTTCTGCTTCCCTGAGACCTGCCTCCACTCATTCCGTTCCTGCCAGCGCGCAAGCCACCTCCGGACTGCGGGATGTGGTGGAGTTCGCTGACGTCATCATGATCCCGCAGGTCTGGTGGTTGAGTGAACTTCGAAGCACCCAGCCCAGATCGAATGTCTTGTCTCTGCCACTCTCCACCCGATTCTGGAAACGGGTCTTGGATGTGAGCGCCGCAACGGCAATGCTGGTCTTACTCTCCCCGGTGATGTTGCTGGTGGCATTCCTGGTCAAGTTGACCTCGCGCGGTCCGGCAATTTTTCAACAGACTCGGGTAGGACTGAATTTAAGGACAGCAGGAGTTGATCGCCGCCAGCAGGCTACTCCATTACCTCCCGGGCAAAACGAACGCCGGGTTCCCGGAAGTGACCGCCGGACGGCATTCCACTACGGTCAGCATTTCACTCTTTACAAATTCCGGACAATGCGGATCGATGCAGAAAAAAATGGAGCCCAATTTGCTGTGAAAGGAGATCACCGGATCACATCCATCGGAAGATTTCTCAGAAAGACCCGCCTGGACGAACTGCCGCAGCTCTGGAATGTTCTCAAAGGAGAAATGTCGCTGGTCGGGCCCCGACCAGAACGACCCGAATTCATTCAAGGACTGAGCGAACAGATCCCTGCCTATGTGGACCGGCTGGGCTTGAAACCTGGCCTGACGGGCGTGGCCCAGATTCTAAATGGTTATGATAACGAAATCGAAAGTTTCCGTCGGAAGGTGGCCTTCGATTTACATTACCTGCGAAATTGCAGTCCATGGAACGATTTCAAAATTCTCATCCGGACGATCGGAGTGGTCTTGACGGGCAGTGGAGCACTTTAGAACGCATTCATCCCGCATCGACCGCGTTCTGCCACACGGCGAGTTGCCATTTATCAATCGAAACGCACGCTGTGTGGGCTCAGGCCAGAGCAACTTGCTCTCGCTGCATGTGACAGCGCACTCGATACCGCTCAATGAGCGCACTCGATACTACTCAATGAGCGCAGCGGCGATCATGTTGGACAGTTTTGTCAGCGGGGAAACATGATCATTCAGCGGGAGAGTTCCCAGCAGCACAGCTCCAATCTCTCGACGACGATCCATCCAGAAGAGCGTTCCGGTTGCTCCCCAATGTCCCACGGTCTCCGCGGGCAGAAGATCACTGAAGCAGAAGCGGTGATCTTTCCAGTTCAGTCGCCATCCCAACCCCCAACCGCGTGTGCGACGTTCCGCGTCCGGGATGGAAGGATAGTCATGAAGTCGATTGCCGACAGCATCCTGCAACGTGGCCGGCGAGAGAAGCCCGTGCCCTTTTCCGTTCATCCCTCCCAGTAACATCATGCGCAAGAATCGGCTCAGATCACTGGCGGTCGAAAAAACGCCTCCCCAGGGGGCTCCCAGTTCTCGCCAGTAACGGCTGTTCCAGTTCCAGCCCACTTCCGATTGCATCGGTTCAGAAAGAGAGAGCACAGCCACGCGCTGCTGAAGGGCCGGGTCTGCGGGCAATCCCAGCCAGGAATCTCGCATCTGTAACGGGGCAAAAAGTTCTTCCTGCAAGAAGTTTCGACAAGATGTTCCGCTGACCGCTTCAATAATCGCCCCCAGTAACGCATAGCCCATGCTTTGATACTGAGCGTTCCGCCCGGGAGGAAAGTTCAATTTGACCTGACAGGTTTTCGTGACAAACTGGCTCAACGGGGCAGATGTTTTTCTGAGTTGCTCATTATCCGGAAGCATATCCGGCAGACCGGATGTGTGCGTGAGCAGGTGTTTGATGGTCATTGAGCGTTTGGCAGCATCTCGAAGCTCCGGTAGAAACTCATGGACTGGTTGATTCAGCGCCAGTTCTCCCCGTTCCACCAGCAGCAAGATGGCAGCAGCCACCATCGGCTTGGTCAGCGAAGCCACCAGGAACGGCGTGTGATCCTCAATCGGGGTTTGCGATCCGGGATTTTGAGTTCCGAAATGGTGCGGGCCCGTTGTCCAGCCTTGTTTTTGAACCTGCAGTGAAATGGCTGGAATCTGCCGGGAACGGCAAAGTTCTGCAGCAGATGCCAGCACGCGGTTCCAGCGCAATTCACAAAGGCCCACTTGTGCGGGAGTTCCCTGCTGTAGTTTGATCTCGCTCACCACTCACTCCAAAATGTCTCACGCTCTGACTTGTGAAATCTCTCGCCCCCGCGATGATGATGTGGTCAGAGTATGGTGAACGCGAGTATCCGGCAATTGGCAGGAGAGAAAATGCTGCAGACGGCACTTCATGATTGGCATGTGGAACATGGCGGGCGAATGGTCGATTTTGCCGGCTGGCACATGCCCATCCAATATTCTTCAATCGTGGAAGAACATCAGGCCGTTCGCGAGCGGGCCGGCCTGTTCGATATTTCGCACATGGGACGACTCTGGTTTTCAGGACCGGATGCGGAGAAATTCCTGGATCATCTGCTGACAAACCATGTGGCCAAGATGAAGGACGGACAAGTCCGGTATTCCATGATCTGCAGTGAAGATGGCGGGATTCTGGATGATGTGCTGATCTATCGGTTTCCAGACAGGTATCTGCTGGTGGTCAACGGCTCGAATCGTGAAAAGATCGTGAACTGGATTCAGCAGCACCAAAGTTCTTTCACTTTCACGTGGCAGGATGTCACCCGGGAGACCTGCATGCTGGCGATTCAGGGACCACAGGCGACTGGACTCCTGCAACCGTTCGTCGATTGCGAACTCAATGCCATCAAATATTACCATGCGCGGGAAGCGACGGCATTTGGCGTTCCCGCTGTCATGAGCCGAACAGGATATACGGGAGAAGATGGATTCGAATTGACCATCGACAATTCCGCCGCTGGTGCCGTCTGGCAACAACTGATTGATGCCGGCAGATCCATCGGGCTGGTCCCGTGCGGCCTGGGATGTCGCGATACATTGCGACTGGAAGCGGGGATGCCGCTTTATGGGCACGAAATGGATGAAAACGTCAACCCGATTGTGGCGGGACTGGCTTTTGGAGTGAAGCTGGACAAGCCGGATTTTATCGGCAAGCAGGCACTGGCAGAACAGGCAGCCCGGTCTGACCTGCCGCATCGTGTCGGTCTGCAACTGGAAGGAAAACGGATCGCCCGGCAGGGAGCGGAACTGTATTTGGGAGAGGAAAAACTCGGCACCGTCACTTCGGGAACATTCTCACCCACACAACAGGCCTCTTTGGCGATGGGGTATGTCTTCGCAACCGCAGCCATTCCCGGAACCATGATCGATGTCGATATTCGCGGAAAACGTGAACCAGCTCGCGTTGTGGCGCTTCCCTTCTATAAGCGGAAAGCATGACCGACGGCTCAGAACGCATGACTCCCGCATCGATCGCGCTCCGCCATGCGGCGAATCACGCTGTGCGGGCACAGGCGAGAGCAACTTGCTCTCAGTCGAATTTTTTGGGGCCCGACCGGTTTTCTCATTCTTTTATTTTGCATGAAGTCAAAATCTCATGGCTCGACTTGGTGTCAACATCGATCACGTCGCCACAATTCGGCAGGCACGCCGGACCGTTGAACCCGATCCCGCCTGGGCGGCAGCACTGGCGGAACTGGGAGGTGCGGATGGAATTACCGTTCATCTCCGCGAAGACCGGCGACACATTCAGGACCGGGATCTGCGCGTGTTGAAAGAGACCGTCCAGGTCAAATTGAATCTCGAGATGGCGGCAGAGGATGCCATTACAGAGATCGCCCTGCAGATCATGCCACAACAATGCACGCTCGTGCCGGAAAAGCGGGAAGAGGTGACGACAGAAGGGGGGCTGGATGTCATCCGGCATCATGATCGCGTCCAGCGCTGCGTCGATCGCCTGCTACAGGCCGGAATTGAAGTCAGCCTGTTCATCGATCCCGATCACGACCAGATTGCAGCCTCGCAAAAGCTGGGAGCACAGGCGGTGGAATTGCATACCGGACGATATGCGGATGCTCCCAGGGACGATCTTCGTCAACAGGAATTGCAGCTTCTCCAGGCAGCGGGAGAGACCGCCAGACAGCACGGTTTGTTACTGCACATGGGGCATGGGCTGACTTATCGAAATGTCATTCCCGTGGCCCGCATCGAAGGGGTCGGAGAATTGAATATCGGGCACAGCATTGTCTCCCGGGCCGTGATGGTGGGTCTCGAACGTGCCGTCCGGGAGATGAAAGCCCTGATCAGTTAGAGGACATTCACCTAATTTAGAGCGCATTCACCCTGCATCGACCGCAGTCCGCCACACGGCGAGTTGCCTTTCGCCAGTCGAAACGCGCGTTGTGCGGGCACAGGCGAGTGCAACTTGCTTTCTCTTGCCGACGGCTGAGAGTCTCTTCGAGACTTCGACGTCCCAATCATGCAGCACTCCCCAATCATGGCAGTACTTCCAGGTCTGATTGGATGGAGACAAGGGAAAAGAGGAGAGCGGAAAGAGAATCGTTGATGCTTTTCCCTCTCCTTTTTTTCCTCTTCTCTTATGTCATACTGGACCAAGCTTCCAAACCGGGGAGCACTGCTTGTGAAGTGCTCTCACGCAGTGTCCTTGGCAAGCGCAGTGTCCTTGGCCAGCAGCGTCTTCAGCAGACTTCGAGTGCTTCAGAAATTTCCGCCCAGTCCGCCCCGTCGCCTCCATCGACTTCGATGTTTAACTCATCTCCATCGACTTGCAGAAGTGTGACTCGATATTGACCAACCTGAATGGTCTCACCAACACACAACTCGATCAGATGCTCTTGCACCAGGGCTCTCCGAGTAGATTGAAATGAAATAAGATCTCGCAATGAATCATCGAGACCTCATGGGGATGACCAGTCTGCTCTGGCAGATCCTCAAACGCGGTTCACACGATCATCGTCGTGTTGGAATCGCATTCGTCAATCTGCCCATTCAGACCTGCAACTCCACTTGTGGTGCGACCATTCTCTCCTGACAGATTCTCGGTTCGCGCCTGCAGGCGGATGGGCCTGCTCGCGGTAAGTTTCTCAATCTGTCCCGGGTTTGAAGGTGCACTAGAAATGGTTTGACGAAGGAGGGACTATAGCAACGAACATGGGGGCTCGCCAACTGAAAAACTGTCAACCACAATGAACATTTTCAAACCTCTTCGAATCAGATTGAAATGCACATTCAATGCTTGTTTCAACATCAATTCGTATCCATCCGGAAAGGCTGACAAACGTGCACGCAAACTGTTCTTTGAGATTGAAAGTCCTGTCACGATGAATAAGGCATTTGTTCGCGAACCCGATGACGATGGACGCGCGTTTTGTCCTCGATGCGGCTCGTTAGGAACTCCCGTGATGGCGGCGCCGCTGGATGCACATATCCTTTCTGAGTCGCGCATCAAGCTGGGAACGACTGCCTGGTTCTGCAGCTATCCTCCGTGTGAAGTGGCTTATTTTGACCAACTGGGCGGGATAGTGAGAGTGGGTGAATTGATCTCGCCGGTTTATCCTAAATCGGAACAGGCTCCGATCTGTCCCTGCTTCCATTTTACAGTTGAAGAAATTGAGTTGGACGTGGAATCCAGCGTCCCGCAGCGCATCCGGGATCTGCTGCTCAAATCTCAATCTGCCGAGGCGCGTTGTGGAGTCCTGGCGGCAGATGGTCGTTGCTGCCTGACCGAAGTCAAACGCCTTTATCTGCGTTTGCGTGAACAGCGTGCGAAGTGATTCAGAGTGATTGAAATCAGGGAGCTCTCGCCCGATTTTCCAGAGGATTTCGAGCACTTCTCGAATATAAAGTTCATTTCATCTTCATTTCATCGACAGCACAACCAGCCCTGCGATACTGGAAGCAGAGAACAAGACAAACTTGTTCGGGTGATCCTCAACCATCAAGATCAGGAGTAAAATCATGCATGCAGTCATCGGAAAAGCGGTTGTGCTGGCAGTGGCCATTGGAAGCGTCGCAATTGCCGCCGAAATTTTGCCCGCCAAAGCCTTGCCCCTCTCCACAATTCTGGAGACACTGGAAAAAGGGGGACTGACAGGAATTACAGATGTCGACTATGATGACGGTGTCTGGGAAGTGGAAGGATTCCGGGGAGCAAACGCCGTTGAAGCACATGTCGATCCTCTCACCGGGAAGGTGCTGTACGAAAAACCAGAACACATTAAGTCACGTCTGCCCAGCAATGCCAAACCGGCCAGTGCAATCGCCAAGCAACTCGAAGCGGCAGGCTATGCTCCCATCATGGAGATGGACTGGGAAGTGAATGTCTGGGAAATCGAAGCCATCAATGCTCAGGGGCGTCGAAAACTGCATGTCGCTCCCGATACCGGTAAAATCCTTTCCGATCGCCTGGATGACTAGCAAGTTGCTCTCGCCTGGACTCGCGCAGCGCGGCGTGGCGATTGATGGAAGTCAACTCGCCACATGGCGGAACGCGGTCGATGCGGGAGTCATGCGATCTAAAAAACAGAAGGATGGGGAGAGAGGAGTCAGGAGCTAGTGCCCTGTCAGGGCTTGGATTTGGGGTGCGTCATCGCGAAACGTCCTCCGTTGTCGGACTTTGCGTTTAGACCAACCCCAAATTTTAGAGTAGACGATGCACTAGTGAAGAATACGCAATTGACCTCATTTTTCTAACCCTAACCCCTAACCCACGATGCATCAGTCCATCACGGCCTTGCCTGAGTTGCCTGTTCGGCCGGCAGATTCCCATAAAGGGACGTTCGGCCGCGTGCTGATTGTCGCGGGGAGTCCCGGCATGAGCGGAGCCGCTGCACTGGCCGGAGCGGGAGCATTGCGAGGAGGAGCGGGACTGGTCTCTGTCGCAGTCCCGGCCTCCATCCTCCCGATTGTGGCTGCGATTGAACCCTCTTATCTGACCGTACCGCTGAGTGTTGATCGTCGTGGTCAGCTGAGTCATGCAGCCTTAGGAGAAGTCTGGGCTGCTATCGATGGAAAGAACGCCTGTGGCCTGGGCCCCGGCATGGGAACCCGTGGGATCACCGCTGAAGTGATCCTCAGCCTGTATGCTGATGCCGAGTTGCCAATGGTGATCGATGCGGACGCTCTGAATTGTCTGGCAAAAAATCCAGACCTCATGAAGCAGCATGCCGGGCCACGCATACTGACACCTCATCCCGGTGAATTCGCCAGGCTTCTTCAATGTGATATTGCCGAAGTTCAGGCTCATCGTGAAGAGCTGGCCATCCGGTTTGCTGAAGAGAACCAGGTTGTGCTGGTGCTGAAAGGGGCAGGAACCGTGGTCACGGACGGCACTCGAGTATACGTCAACACCACCGGCAACAGCGGAATGGCGACTGGTGGCACGGGCGATGTGCTCACCGGCCTGATGACTGCCCTGCTGGCTCAGAAAATGTCACCCTTTGAAGCTGCTCAATTGGCTGTTTACATGCACGGCTGTGCGGGTGATCTGGCAGCCAGCCAGCTTTCGCAACCAGGTCTGATCGCATCAGACCTCCCCCGCGCGTTATGTCACGTCTGGCTCAAGTTGCAACAACAGCATTCCATCTGATGCAACTCTGTCACCATGCTCTGGTGCTCTCTACCCGTTGCACTCTTCACTCCATGATGATCGAGCGGGAGGCGACAGGCCACTGACCGGCAAGGCTGAAATTTTCTTTGCCGGCCAGCGGAACTGCTCAAACTGCCTTGTTGAAAATGATTATGGTATTGTTCAAAGAGATCAGGGGGCCGAAGTCAGAAATCATGTTCGTTGCCCCGAGATCACATGACTTTCGCATGGACCGCGTTCCGCCACGCGGCGAGTTGCTTTTCGTCAGTCGAAACGCGCGCTGCGCGGATACAGGCGAGATCAACTTGCTCTAACACCTCACTCCTTCTCCCGCACTTTCACTTATGCCTCATGCTTTCACTGCCGCATTACCCAGCCGTTTTGTTGTCGGCATCGATTTGGGAACGACAAACTCCGCCCTGTGTTATGTGGATACCCAGCAGGGGAATGGTCGAGTCGAAACGTTTCTGATACCGCAACTGATTGCTCCGGGGGAAATTGATCAGCGCGAGACACTCCCTTCGTTTCATTATCAGGCAGCTGCAAACGAGTTTTCCAGCCGGGCGCTCGACATGCCCTGGGACGCGGTGGAAGCTGGAACCGCAGTGGGGGTCTTTGCCCGCGAACAGGGAAAACTCGTCCCGGGACGGGTGATTGAATCTGCCAAGTCGTGGCTGTGTCATCCGGGGGTCGATCGTACTTCCGGTCTGCTTCCCTGGCATGGGGGGCCTGAAGTTCCTCGTCTTTCTCCCGTGGAAGTGAGTGCGGCCTACCTGGGGCATCTGCGTTCTGCCTGGAACCATGTCCGTCCGAATGATCCGCTCGAATTACAGGACGTGGTGCTGACTCTGCCGGCATCGTTTGATGAAGTGGCGCGCGAACTGACAGTCACAGCAGCCCGCCAGGCTGGATTGCCGAAAGTCATTCTGATCGAGGAACCGCAGGCTGCGTTCTATGCGTGGATCAGCGCCAATCCGGAATCGTGGCAGACCCAGGTTTCGGCCGGGCAGAATATTCTGGTCTGCGATATCGGAGGAGGAACGTCCGACTTCACACTGATTCGTGTGCGCTCTCATCCGGGCGACCAGGTGCAATTTCATCGCGTGGCTGTGGGCGAACATCTGATTCTGGGGGGAGACAACCTGGATCTGGCACTGGCTCATTATCTGGAACGCAAGTTATGTGGAGACGGGAAGCTGGAACCTCGCCAATGGGGCAGCTTGCTGCGAACCTGCCGCCATGCCAAAGAGACGTTGCTGGATGCCCAGGCTCCCGAATCGTACAGCCTCGCCCTGCCCGGTTCAGGTTCAAAATTGATTGGCGGCGGCCTGCAGGTGAGTCTTTCACGAGAGGAGGCGCGGCAACTGGTGCTGGATGGTTTTTTTCCGGAAGTCGCCCTGCAGGATCATCCCCGTCGAAAGTCGTCCGGGTTTCAAGAGTTCGGTCTGCCTTACGCTGCTGATCCAGCCGTCTCCAGACATCTGGCATATTTCCTGGAGAATCATTGTCAGGCTGGTCTGGAGTTGGGGGAAGCTGGTTCGACCCGTCCCGACGTCGTGCTTTTTAACGGCGGCGTATTTGTCTCGCCCTTGATTCAACAACGTGTCCTCACGCTGATTCAGAGGTGGTTCCATGCCGGCGATCCCCAGTGGACTCCCGTGGTGCTGAAGAATGATCGTCATGATCTGGCAGTCGCTCATGGGGCTGCGTATTACGGCATGGTTCGGCGAGGCGTGGGGGTGCGTATCGCAGCGGGGCTTCCCCGGACATATTACATGGGAGTGGGAACGGCACTGCCAACCGACACAGCGGACCAGCCGGTGCATGCGCTCTGTCTGATGCCGGCAGGTGCCGAACCGGGAACCGAAATCCATCTTGCAGAACACACCTTACAGTTGACCATCTCTACTCCGGTCGAGTTTCCGCTGTTTCACTCCAGCTTGCGATTGACTGATCAACCCGGCACGATTTCACCCATTGAACGGGAACAGCTGACTCCTCTGCCCCCCATTCGGACGGTCCTGAGATCGCGAAAGGAAAAACAGGCGACAGAAATTGCTGTCCAGCTACATGCCCGCTTAACGGAGTTGGGAACGTTGCAGGTCTGGTGCAGCGAAGTGGATGGAAGTCGGACCTGGCAACTGCAATTCGATATCCGTTCGGCGACTCAAACGGATCTGACCGGCCATACAGGCGAAGGCGAATCGGCCGGCGTCCTGGATGAAGGGGCCATTCAACTTGTCCATACGACACTGGAAAACTGTTTCGGTCCAAAATCAACGGAAAAACCCGCGGGTCTGCCCAAACGCATCGCCCGTCTGCTGGAACTTTCCAGAGAAGAATGGCCTCCGGCACTCTTGCGTCAGATGTGGGATCAGTTGCTGGAGCTGGAGCCCGGACGAAAGAAAAGCGCCGAACATGAAGCTCGCTGGTTGAACCTGCTGGGGTTTGCTCTGCGTCCGGGATACGGCATGGCGCTGGACGACTGGCGGGTGATGGAATCCTGGAAACGGCTACGGGGGCAGATGCACTATCCCGGCCCCACCACACTTACGGAATGGTGGATTCTCTGGCGTCGCATTTCCGGGGGATTGGCAGCAGGTCAGCAACAGGCACTCGCCAATCCTTTGATCACTCGCCTGAAGGATGAACGACGAAAAGAGAAACGCAGATCATTCCCCGGACGAAATAGTCAGCTACAGGAACAGGCGGAAATCTGGCGGATGCTGGGTTCGCTGGAACGTCTCCCCATCAATCAGAAACAGGAACTGGGGCAACTGGCTTTTGAATTGCTGGATCGACCGGATGGGACCGCCCTGGAACCTGCTTTGTTCTGGTCGATCGGTCGATTGGGGGCGCGCGAGCCGTTTTATGGTCCGCTCAATATGGTGGTAGGTCCGGACACTGCGGAGCGCTGGCTGGCTCAACTCATGGGAACTCGCCAGGCTTCACCGGAACGACTGCTGGCAGTCATGCAACTGGCCCGACGAACCGGTGACCGCTATCGCGATTTACCAGACCAGAAACGAGAGCAGGCAGCGAACTGGCTCACCGCGCGGGAAGCCTCCTCCGAATTGATCACGCTGGTTGAACAGGGAGGCGAACTGGCAGGCCAGACTTCCGCACTCATCTTTGGAGACTCCCTGCCCATCGGCCTGCGTGTCCAGCAACATGCCTGAACCCGTTCCGGAATGGGAGGAAAGCGCCTGGGTGAATCTTTTTTCAGACTCCGTTATTCTATTTATGGACTCCTCAGGGGGCGTCTCTCTCAATGGAACTCCAGAAAGGCTGAGTGCATGTCAGTATCAATTCGAGCGATCTTTCCGATCTGCCTCGCTGTGTGCGGGGTGTTCTGTCCAGGATGCGGAAAAAATGCTGATCCCAAACCGGGCGAGGCGACATTCACGAGCGATCCCTTGATACAGTCGAAATCTGATCAGGAAAACTCCGGGGCGGCAACAGCCGGATCGCAACCGGAGATTCCAACCATTTCTCTGGGGGGAAGTGTTTCTGCAGACACGCAAAATGGAACAAAACCTGTACTCAGCCCCGAAGAACACCGCCGCCAATTGTTGGCGGCCATGATGCCGCTGCAGGTTTTGCTGGGGCAATGGCACGGCACAACTCAGCGGCAAATCGGGCAGTTCAAAGCGGTGGATGAACCAAGTTGGGTCTGGGATTTTCAGACCGATAAGAATCAACCCGCGCTCGTGATGACGTCCGCGACCAGCCCTTATATTCGATCTGCCCGATTAACTTATCTCACGGAACGTGACATCTTTCAGCTGCAGGCCATTGATCCGGAAGGAAATTCCCGTGTTCTTGAAGGAACTTTTTCCGAACCGGCGGAAGAATTTCAGGGCGATGATCAGAAAATGCACGTTAAATATAAACTGGAGTTGACTCAGGTCGAACCCGCTCAACAACGGGACCAGTGGCAGATCGTTTTCAACCAGCAGGAGAATAATCGTTATCTGCAGGAGATGGCTAAAAAACGAGGTGCTGGTTATCTCCGGGTTGATACGGTGGCGACTCAGCGACAAGGAACTTCTTTCGCGAAGAGTGATGCAGGATATGGAGAAAAGGAATGTGTCATTTCCGGAGGATTAGGAACGATTCAGGTCAGCTTTCAAGGCAAGTCATACTGGGTCTGCTGCACAGGTTGTAAAGCTGCCTTCGAAGACGATCCTGCAAGTTGGATCGCGGAATACAATAAGAAAAAGTCCGGCAAATCCATGTAGCACCGGAGTTTCTCATCCCCCCTGATACTAAATAGTTCTCATGTCTTCGCTCACGGATGATCTGACTCCCCCGCAGTCTGCTGCGGTCCGCCAACTGGATGGCCCGTTGCTGATTCTGGCTGGACCGGGATCGGGGAAAACTCGGGTTGTGACCCGGCGTATCGCCAATCTCCTGGCACATGGCGTTCCTGCTCGCAGTATCCTGGCCATCACCTTCACGAACAAGGCGGCACGTGAGATGGCCGAACGAGTCGAGTCGCTCGTTCCGGGAAACCGTGTCTGGATCAGTACTTTTCACCGTTTTTGTGCGAGGCTCTTGCGCCAGTATGGGGAATATGTCGGCCTGAAATCGAACTTCACAATTCTGGATACCTCTGACCAGAAACAGGCCATCCGCCGCGTGCTGCATGATCTGGATTTCGACCCTGTCCATTTTGCACCGGATAAAATTCTCTGGCGCATCAGCACAGCCAAAAATGATCTCATCACTCCAGAGTTGTTTCATGACCGCTATACAGCCAGCATTGGAGATCATTGGCAGGCAGCTGTCGATAAAGTTTATCCAGAATATCAGCGCTGGCTGTTAGCATCGAATGCCGTCGACTTTGACGACCTGTTACTGCATACAGCTTTACTGCTCTCCGAAAATAGCGAATTACGGCAACAGCTGGACGATCGTTATCGCTATATTCTGGTCGATGAATATCAGGATACGAACAGCTCTCAATATCAGATTGTGGCGGCTCTTTCACAAACATCCCGGCATTTGTGTGTCACGGGCGATCCAGACCAGTCGATTTATGGATGGCGAGGAGCAAGAATCGCCAATATCCTGAATTTCGAACGGGATTTTCCAGATGCCAGAACGGTACGGCTCGAACAGAATTTTCGCAGCACGCGTTTAATTTTAAATTCGGCGGATGCACTTATTGTGCATAACACTCAGCGTAAGCATAAAGAACTGATCACCGATCAGTCAGAAGGAGCGCCGGTACAACTCCTGTGTTATGATGACTCTCAGGGTGAAGCGGATGGCGTCGCCGGACAGATTTTTCAACTTGTGGAACAAAAAGGTTTAAAGTGGGGAGACATCGCGATTTTTTATCGTGTGAATTCGCTCTCCCGGCAGATGGAGCATGCTTTCACCCGGTGGCGTATTCCTTATCAGGTCGCCGCCGGTGTGGCCTTTTTTGATCGTGCCGAGATTCGCGATCTGCTGGCCTATCTTCGACTGATTGAGAACCCTGCAGAACAGACCGCTTTCCTTAGAATCGTGAACAAGCCTTTGCGCGGCCTGGGGAAAACATCACAGGATCGCTTACTGGCCTGGGCGGCCCAGCATCGACAGACCGCACTGGAAGCGGCTGTCAACGCGGACAAGATTCCCAAGTTGTCCAAAAAAGCAGTCACAATGTTCAAAGCCTTTGCGAGGATGATCGAAACCTTCTCGCTGGCCAGTGCTGGCTCGGTTGCGGATTTACTGCAACAAGTGATTGATCAGACACGGTATGCGGCCGCATGGCAGGGAGTGGAATCCGAAGAAGCCTACGAACGTCAGGCCAATGTTGAAGAGCTGGTCAACGCCGCCCGTCAATACGATGCCGCTGCGGGCGACTCCCGCAATCTGCAGGAATTTCTGGAACAGACCGCGCTCGTCAGCGATACCGATAAGATTGATGACGGATCGGGTCGCGTCACGCTGATGACATTGCATGCGGCCAAGGGGCTGGAGTTCCCCGCAGTCTTCATTCTGGGTGTCGAAGATGGCCTGATTCCGCATGAACGGGCCAAGCGGGAGAACGATCGCCGGGAATTTGAGGAAGAGAGACGGCTTTTGTTCGTGGGGATGACACGAGCCCGGCAATACCTGTTTCTGACGGAAACCCGCGTGCGGGCTCTGCATGGCCGACTCATGCCGACCATCCCCAGCCAGTTCACCTCCGAACTGATTTGTGATCGTGTGGAATGCGGAACGTATGGCAGCCCGGAAGCCGCCTGGGCCGCCGTGATGGGAATCCCGCAGGATCATGACGAGTTTGCAGACGCGCCCGAAGAAGAATCCATAGACATCCATACTCGTGATCAAGCTGAGAATCAGCAGGCAACAGCAACACCTGTCCTCCCCGAACGACCCGTTCATCCAGCACTCATGACCGGTGCCTCTCTGTTGAACGGTCCAGGGCAGGCAGCGCGTCTCCCGATGGGATTCGTGCCGGGACAGATGGTGCGACACCCGCGCTATGGTACCGGCATGGTCACCGCAGCCAGCGGAGTGGGAGCTCGACGCATGGTGACCGTCGCCTTCTCAGAACAAAATCGAACAGAATCTTTTGTCGTCAGCAAAGCCCCCCTCCAGCCGATCGGTTGAACCCGCGTTTCCGCCTTTTTGACTTCGGCCTGGAAGGGCGAGCTCACCCATGTTCGCTTTGGGATGAGACACTGCGTGTGCCTTTCGATCGAGAGACCAACACCCCGCTGGATGTGGGAAATCCGCGCATCCGGCGAGATGGGGCAGGAGAGACAACCGTCTCTCCTCTCCTCGACCGCGAGAAACATTTTCTGGCTGGGTGAATTCACCAGAAACGTCAGGCAGCGCTGGCCTGATTGAGCTTTTCCAGGTCCGCCGATGAGAGTGAAAGCTGAGTCGCCTTGATGAGATCCTGGAGTTGTTCCAGGCTGGTTGCACTGGCGATCGGAGCGGTGACAGCAGGTTGATGGATCAGCCACGCCAAGGCAATGACAGCAGGCACGGTCTGATGCAGTGCCGCCAGTTCATCCAGTGCTGCGAGAATCCGAAAGCCTCGTTCATTCAGATATTTTGTTCCGATGCCGGCACCCCGCGCACTTTTCCCCAGGTCCGCGGCTGAGCGATATTTTCCACTGAGAAAACCAGCTGCCAGCGAGTAATAGCCAATCATTCCCAATTCATACTGCTCACAAATCGGCCGCAGGTGCTCTTCAAAATCCTGCCGATCATAGAGATTGTATTCCGGCTGCAGGCAGACATATGCGGGGAGTTTCTCACGGGCACTGATCTCCATCGCCAGTTGTAATCGGTCAGCCTTGTAGTTCGAAGCGCCAATTGCCCGGATCTTGCCTTGCTTGATCAACACTTCATAGGCTGCCAGCGTTTCTTCCAGAGGAGTCTCCAGGTCATCCTGATGAGACTGATACAGGTCGATGCGATCGGTCTGCAGTCGTTGTAATGATTCATCGACGGCACGCAGAATATAGTCCCGTTTGAGTCCCTGAGACCCATCTCCCATCGGCAGGCCCACTTTTGTGGCCAGGATCACCTTGTCCCGTTTTCCCGATGTCTGCAGCCAGCGACCAATGATCGTTTCCGACTCTCCTCCCTGATGCCCGCTGACCCATGCTGAGTACATGTTTGCGGTATCAATCAGGTTGAGCCCCGAATCGACAAAGGCATCCAGAATCTGAAATGATGTTTTTTCATCAATGGTCCAGCCAAAGACGTTTCCTCCCAGGGCAAGTGTTCCCACGGCAATGCCCGAGCGACCTAATGTGCGTTTGACCATGATCCATTCTCCGATCTGTTCAGATTCCAGTTTTTCGTCGATGAGAGCAAGTTGCTCTGGCCTGAGCCCGCGCTGCGCGGGTTTCTACTGATGACACACAATTCGCCGCGTGGCAACCGATTCATCGTTTCGCTGCCGTCCGTAGTGAAACGATGATATCGTTGGATTCTCTCTGCGGGTCTCCACACATACGATGGACAATGCGGAAGTGATCCGCTCTAAGAAGCCCTAACAAAACATGCAACGAACTTGCTCGCGGAAAGGAGATTTCCTTTGTCCGAGAGGTTTTGTTCGCGGCTCTAAAAACGCCCGCCACGCCACCCGGAGCAGTTCGCCCTCTCGGCACTTTGCTCTATTGCCCATCCACAGTCACAAACTCCACTGCCGAATTCGCGGGGCGGGAGAGTTCGATTTTCAAATCGGGGGCGACTCGCTGATCCAGATCGATGCGGACCACAATCGCATGATCTCCGGAAGTGAAGTCGACCTCGATTTTCGATTTGGCCTCTAACTCCAGGTCATCCAGCCATAACGTCACTCCTTCCACTGCATTCAATTGAATTTGGGCAGCTCCGGATTCACTGCAGTGAACATCTCCCCGGACATAAATGACTCGAGAATGCAGGCGGGCCGCCAATTCGTCCAGCGGCAGTTCGCCGTTCACACGTGCATAGGCCGGCTCCCAGGTCTGAGAGTTCAAAACGGCATCGACGAACACCGGTAAAGTGGGAACGTGTTGCAGAACGCTCTCGGGAGCTTGCCTCAGTACGCGGTACCTCTGCATTCGTTCTGTTGATCGAACCGCATAATTTCCAGGTTTGCCCAGTTCGGAGAGAAAAGAGATCAGGTCCAGCAATTCGCCATGGGTCATAAAGTTGACCAGCCCTTTGGGCATGAGCGATTTCCCTTCCACTTCATCTTCGATGTCATCCAGGGGGATGGAGATTTTCTTGCCCGTGGCATCTTTCAAGACCAGAGCATCTCTGGTCCGGTCGGCGACGATTCCCTGCAGAATTTTTCCATCAGATGTGAGGATGGTCTTCGAAATATAGGCTTCTTTAATGGCCTGATCCGGGTCCAGGACCGAGGTGACCAGATATTCCACCGGAGAACTGGCCCCAATCGCACTCAGGTCCGGACCAATCTGGCCCCCCGCCTTGCTGACGGCATGACAATTCATGCAGCTGAGGTCTTTACGACGAAAAACATCTTCACCTCGCGCGGGGTTTCCATTCTCGGACGCCTCCTTGACAAGAGCGGCCACCTGTTCCCTGGTGGGAGGAGCAGCCGCTTGATTCATCCCCGCCTGTGCGGACAAGACCTGATTAAGTTCAGGATCGGTTCGCCCCAATGAATACATCTGCCGCAGCAACAATCGGGCCACATCTTTTTCCAGCGGGGCGGATTGCAATTGTATGGCCAGCGCCTTTGATCCCTGATTCAAATCCAGAAAGGCCGCCAGAATCGGATTAAAATCGTCTTCCGGCTGAGCCTGACTGAGAAGTGTCCCTGCCAGTCGGGCTGCTTCTGCCACGTCCACCCGGGCGAGAACGGAAATTGCCATGGCCCGCACAGCAAAGGGTTCGTCTGCGATCGCCAGTTTGTTGAGCAGATCGCGAGCCCCCGCTGGATTTAGACGGACCAGCGCATTGGATGCCGTACGGCGTAATGCGAGTGACGATTTCGAAGAAGCAGCCAGCTCGATCAACGTCTGTTGTGTCTGCTCGACTCGCCATTCACCAGCCAGTTCGACAGCGATGGACTGAATCCTTTCGTTCTTTGACTGAATCAGTCTCTGCAGTGAACTTAAATCACCAGCAGGAACGACCTTTCTCTCGGTCGCTGCGATGGACAGACCGCCGAGTGTTTCCGCCCGCAATTCATCCGGCCAGTGATCCTCCCGCACAACCTCCGTAAAAATAGACCCCAGGTCGTCGGCATCTCCACGTTCGCAGATCAGTTTCACAATGGCAGGCAGTCGTTGTTCCGGAACGCGGCCACTTTGCAGCAATCTCAACATGGCCGCCGCCGGACTTTGTGCCTGTCCTGCCGTTCCGAAGAGAGCACAAACGAAGATTGTGATCATCACCACAGCCAGTCGCTGAGGGGACTGCCAAAACAAATTCATACTTGTTCGTTCCAGTATTGTGAAACCAGTATTGTGAAAGATGTCGCGTCTTGAGAAAGGTGTCGGCAAAGATCGACGACAGCAACGTAAATTTTCTGTAACTGATTGACTGGGTTCGGGTTTCTGTAAACAGTCTTCCATCAGCCAGCGATTCTCATTTTATCCAATACGCCGCCGGAAACAAATCGTTCCGGTGCGATGATCAGGGCTTGCCACTTTTTCCCATGAAGCAGGAGTCTCTGGTGACAGGCCTCTGGTGACACAGTCATTCTCTGTCTGTTCTCTTTTGAACAGGCTGGTGACGAAAATGGCAGCAAACGTCAGCAGGCAAGGTGAATTCGACGTCTCATTTGCAAAAAGTGACTGTCATCAGGTCGTTTGGCTGATAGAATTTGGGTTCAGGGCTCCCGATTTTGATCTGGCCAGAAATCTGTAATGACTGCTCCTTCCAACAGTTCCGGTTTCAATCGACGCGAATTCCTCGGCAGCAGTGCGCGAAATGCCGCGGGGATGGCAGCGGGCATGCTCAGCCTGGGAATGGCGAATTCCCGGTCGCCTGGTCCCAATGAGACACTTGAAATCGGTATCATTGGGCTGGGACAACAAGGACGGGAACTGGCGGCGGAGTTGGCCCAGACTCCCGGTGTTCGTGTGAGTGCCATCTGCGATGTGGATGTTCAGGCCCTGGCGGCCACTCAACATGAAGTGCATGAGCGAACGGGACACCGGCCCGCGATTATCACTCCGCATGAAAAACTGATCGGACGACAGGAGATCGATGCGGTCGTCATTGCCACCCCGGACCACTGGCATGCCCGCATGGCCATGGAAGCATGTCAGGCGGGGAAAGATGTGTATCTGGAACAGCCGGTCGCCCATTCCATTGCTGAAGGGCAGGCGCTTCTGCAAGTTGCCACACAGACCCGGCGAATTGTTCAAACCGGTTTGCCACAACGCAGCGGAACCCATTTTCAATCTGCGGTGAATCTGCTTCACTCTGGAGAAATTGGACGAGTGCATCTGGCCAAAGCCTGGGCTGTACATCGTCGTCGTTCCATTGGCAAGGGGGCCAATACCACTCCTCCCCTGGGGGTCGATTATGACCGCTGGCTGGGACCGGCCAGCGACCGTCAATTTCAACCGAACCGGTTTCATCAGAACTGGCCCTGGTTCTGGGATTATGGATCGGGAGAACTGGGGCTCTGGGGTGTGCAATTGCTGGACGTGGTCCGCTGGGGACTGAATCTTGACCTGCCCACTCGGGTGGCTGCCATTGGCGGACAACGTGTCTTGAATGATGATCGGGAAACTCCCGATACGCTCACCGTTCAGTATGAATTTCCAAATGTGGATGTGATCTGGGAACATCGCCAGTGGAGCAATCGAGGGATCGAAGGCCGCACGGCAGCAGCGGCATTCTATGGCGAACATGGCACGCTGATTGTCGATCGTAGCGGCTGGAAGGTTTATGATGGTCGTGACGGATTGTTTGCCCAGACCAGCGAAATCCGTCAGGCACATCTCCGCAACTGGATCGGCTGCATTCGGACCCGGCAAACTCCCAGTGCGGATCTCGCCACGGGAACGCGCAGCATGCTGATGTGTCACCTGGGGAATCTCTCCAGCCGCCTCGGACGTGAAGTGCATCTTGACCCGCAGACGTTGTCGTTTCCTGGGGATGCTGAGGCGAATCAATTGCTCAGCAGCCCGGCTCGCAGCCCCTGGGAACTCAATTCAGTGATTTGTTAAACTCAGTTCGATCATTCAATTCGATCATGATGCCTCCCGAGAAGTTGATCATCGACGCCGATCCTGGAGTGGGCGACGCCATTGCCATTGCTTTGGCACTGTCAGACCCCAATCTGGACGTGATCGCCGTGACCGCGACTGCCGGTCTGGCTTCGGGGGAACAGGTCTTCCGGAACCTGCAGACTCTGGTATCGATGCTTGATCCACCACGCTGGCCACGACTGGGATGGAGTTCCGCCCCTCGTGTTATTCTACCGGAAAGCCCGGAGCGGACCGGGCACTTTCTCCGGGACAATACTTTTGGACTGGCGGATTGCGAGATCATTGAGGCTGTTCCTCATACACCCACGGACTCTGCCAAAATTCTGGCCGATCTGGTTCGGGAATGGCCAGGAGAACTCACGCTGTTGACATTGGGACCACTCACCAATCTCCAGTTAGCGGTCGATCGACATCCGGAGTTTCTGGAGCAACTCAAAGGGCTTTATTGTCTGGGAGGGTCACTTTCCGCTCATGGAAATGTGACCGCCGCCAGCGAGTTCAATATCTATGCCGATCCGGAATCCGCTCGCAATGTCCTCACCTGGCCGGCCACCAAGACTTTGATTCCGCTGGAAACAGCCCATCATTTCGGGCTGACGTTTGACCAGTTCGATGCATTAAGAGTGGATGAGTTTTCGCGATTGGGAATGTTTCTGCAAAAGACCATTCCTTATCTGCTGCGAGAAACCAGAAATCAACTGGGCCGAGAAGGGGCGTTTCTTCCGGAGCTGGTGGCATTGGCCGCGATTTCCCGCGCCCGTCTTTTTGAGCGGAAGTCTCTCAGAATTGATGTTGAAGTTGCAGGTGAGCTCACACGCGGCATGACTGTCTTCGACCGCCGTGGTATTGAAAGTCGTCAGCCCAATATTGATGTCCTCACGGAAGTCGACACCGTGGGCGTACGCGACTATCTGACTCAACTGGTCCGGGCCGCCGATACGGATTGAGCACCAGCGCAGATTGAACCCCAGCGCAGACGCAATGCCTTTCCGGCGTACCTACCTCAAGCTTTGGCCGCGATGCGAGCTTTGACCGAAGATAGTCACTCCGTACTTTCAAGTCTGAGCAGGTGGAGGAAAGGGATCGCTGGCCAGGAAAAAGCCTGCGAATCGTCGTGTTTTCCGATCTCCGATCCCCAATCTCTCACCGTTGCTGCACTGCAGGCTTGGAAGGGCTGTCATTCACCTTTTCTCACCCCGATGGTCAGCAACAGATTTGCCCACAACGCCTGATCGCCGGTCTGAATGGTCAGTACATGATCCCGGCCGGCCACCGCATCGTAGAAGTCCCATTTCTGAATTGGCTGGAGTTCAATTCCCAACTGAGCTTCTTTTAAGATGATCCGGTATTCATTCCAGATTGGCGGATCTCCTTCCAGTGCATAGGGATCATCTGCCGGAATTCCCATGGTATTGGCAGCTTCAATAGGAATGGCGGTTAACAATGCACGCAACACCTGAGTGCAGGAGACCAGACCGGGGGAAAGATTCAAGGAGACCAGTTCCGCATGCGGTCCCAGCGTGTTGTACGCCGGGTAATTTCCGTCCGCGATCAGGATTTTCGAATGATGTCCCGCACGTGCAATAATCTGATTAATCTGCGGATGGATCAACGTCTGTTTCAGCATGGAATGCTTCCTCCTCGAATCAGAATCAACGATGACTGTCGTTCAGAAAAACCATCGTAGCCACTGACCAACAGTGTAGCCAACAGGTCGATTTCTGCACGGCAAATGATCAAAGTTCTCTCGGGTTGCGAGATGGCACACATCTGACTCAACTTGACCCGCTGGCAGCCGGAGCGCTTTCACCCCGCATCGACCGGGTTCCACCACGCGGCGAGTAGACTTCCATCAATCGAAACTCGCGACTCCCTCATCTCACAAACCGGACAGTAATACTCAGGCCGGCTCTAAGTTGCGTTAAATTCGTTAACGAGTTTTCTGACACGCGAGAGTTGCTCGAAGATTGTTTCCAGGTCGTCCAGGCGGACTTGATTCGGGCCGTCCGAAAGTGCTTTGTCTGGATGGGGATGTGTTTCCATGAACACGGCATCCGCACCGGCTGCCACGGAGGCCCTCGCAATGAAGGGCACCATCGCCCGATTCCCGCCAGTGGTGCTCCCACCCGGTCGTTGCACGCTGTGAGTGGCATCGATGCAAACCGGGCAACCCAGCGCCTGCATCGTTGGAATACAGGTCATGTCGTTGATCAGACGGCCATATCCGAACATTGTCCCGCGATCGGTCAGCAGCACATTCGCTGCGCCTGCTTCACGACATTTATTGACGACGTGAATGATATCTTCCGGAGCAATAAATTGCGGCTTCTTCACATTGACTACACCGTTGTTTTCACGAGCTGCAACGGCAATCGCGTTGACCAGATCGGTTTGTCGGGCCAGAAACGCGGGAACCTGCAGAATGCGGCAGACCTTTGCTGCAGGAGCAGCCTGTTCCGGCGTGTGAATATCCGTAGTGACCGGCAGGCCTGTCTCTTCCTGCACACGGGCCAGAATCTCCAGCCCGCGTTCCAGTCCCGGACCTCGAAAACTGTTGAAACTGGTCCGGTTCGCCTTGTCAAAACTCGATTTGAAAACGATCTGCCAGCCCCGTCGATGTGCCAGATCGGCAATTCGCAACGAGGTCTCACGAATCAGATCTTCCGATTCAATGACGCATGGTCCGGCAATAAACAGTAACGGCCGTCCAGCGCCACAGGTGTACTGATCGACATTCAATAGTGCAGTAGACATTTTCGATTCTGAATGGACAGGTTGGGAAACTGGTTGCGAGCAGATCTAACGAGAGCAAGTTGCTCTGGCCTGGGCCCGCACAGCGCGTTCTCGACTGATGAAACGCAACTCACCGCGTGGCGGAACGCGGCCTGCACAGGGTGAATGCGCTCGAGCCTGCTCGTGCTGCTCAAGAACTCGTGCTGCTCAAGAATCCGTCAAGACAGAATGGAGATACCGTTATTTGACCTTGATCAGTTCTACTTCAAAGTGTAACTGGGCATTGGGAGGGATGGCTCCCGGCATGCCCCGTTCTCCATAACCCAGGCGGCTGGGAACATCCAGTTCAATCTTGCCCCCTTCATTGATCAATTGCAGACCTTCAGTCCAACCGGCAATCACGCCATCAAGCGGAAATTCCGCCGGTTCACCCCGGTCATAGGAACTATCGAATTCGGTTCCATTGTTCAGCCAGCCCCGATAATTGCAGACGACGGTGGATCTGGCGGTGGGGCGTTTTCCGGTTCCCTGCTTGATGATGCGGTATTTCAATCCGTTGTTGGTCTTCTGAAATTTCCCCTTGTTCTCTTCATCCGTACCGCCGACCGGTATGATTTCCGAATCGGAATCCGCATTGGATTCGGACTGGACCACGGGAATTGGATTCGAGGACTTCAGCTTATCCTTTTCGGCGGCAGCTTCCTCTGGTCCTGTCACACAGCCCAGACACAGGAGCGAAAGTAGGGAGAGAAGGGAGATGCGGTTCATAAGAGTGAATTGATCAGGATAGAGATTTGAAAAAAGACGACTCGCCGGGAAGAGATGATCATCGCTCGGTGAGTCGCCAGGTCAATGGGCAAATGCAAAACGCCTTGGTCTCACTTCACTTTGATGAGTTCCACTTCAAAATGCAAAGTGGCGTCTCCCGGGATCACGCCGGGAATGCCCCGCTTGCCGTAACCCAGACTCGAGGGGATTTCCAATTCGATCTTGCCCCCTTCTTTGATGAGCTGCAGCCCTTCGGTCCAACCTGGAATCACTCCATTCAACGGGAATTCCGTGGGCTCGTTCCGTTTGTACGAACTGTCGAACTCTTTGCCCCCTTCCAGCCAGCCACGGTAATGACAGACAACCGTGGATTTTGCCATGGGCTGTTTGCCTTCGCCCGGCCTGATGATTTTGTATTTCAGGCCGGATGTGGTGTTTTGAAATTCGTTCTGAGCGTCCCCAGCGGGCATGGGTTGATCCTCTTTCTGTGTCATGGGAGTTGCTTCGGACTTGCCCGTTTTACTGAAATCGCCAGCCACAACGACGGCAATCCGGTCCGGGTGAATCCATTTCTGAAGTGCGTTTTGAACCGCAGCACGGTCCAGTTGACTGATTGCCTGTTCCTGTTTTTCGTAGTAATCCATGGTTCGATCGAGATAAGACGTGACCACCAACGTCGCGGCAACCTGTTTATCATCCGATCGTTCTACAATCCGGTTTTCCAGGTATCCTCTTTGAGCAGATTCCAGTTCTTCCTGGGTAATTCCCTGCTCCAGCAATTTCTGGATTTCTTCCTGAATGGCAATTTCCACTTTCGGAATGTTTTGAGGATTGGCAATCGCATATACGAGGAAGGTGGCACGCTCATCGATGGAGGCAGGATGGAACATCGACCCCACGCCGTAAGAGAGTCCTTCTTGTTGACGGATACGGTCCCCCAGACGTGAAGAAAGGCCGCTGCTGCCCAATACAAAGTTACCAATCAGCACGCCGGGATAATCCGGGTTCTGGTCATTCATCGGGAAAACAGATCCGGCCAGATATGTGGCATTTTCCTTGTCCGGAATATTGATGACCTGATGTGCCGGACCGATTTTCACGTCACCGCGACGAGGAATGTGGGCGAATGGCTCGGAGACTTCCCAGTTGGCAAATGTCTTTTCCAGAAGAGGACGGACGGTCTCAATCTCGAAATCGCCCACAATGGCCACTTCTCCAACCGTGCCTCCCAGGAATTTTTCATAGAGCGTGGCGACTTGTGCCCGCTGCAGATTTTTCCAGGCTTGAATCTGTTCCGGAACGGTGGCCACATAACGCACGTCGCTGGCGGGATAGTCTCCGCCAATGGCTTTGGAGACGGCAATACGTGCCAGTTGAGTGGGGTTGGTCAGATCCTGCTCACTGTTGGAAAGCCGCTTATTACGAATGATTTCCAGTTCATCATTCGGCAGTGTGGCTTCACGCAGAATCTGTCGCAACAGGTCGAGCGTGTCCACCAGATGTTCACGGCGAGTTTCCAGTTCGAAGGCAACTTCTCCGGGGCTCCCTTCCGGCGAGAGATGCGCCTTGTTTTTATCGAGGAGATCCTGAATCTGCTGCCGGGTCAGATGTCTGGTGCCGCGCAACATCAGAGCTGGTAAGACTTCACAAGCGGTTTTATATCCATTCAATGTTTCTGCGGTCCCATATCGCAGACTCAATCGCAAAACGACGGATTCGCCACGAGTTTTCTTCGGCAGAAATGCGGCCTTGATGCCTGACGGGAGCACAACACGGGTGGTGCGTTCTTCGATATTCTTCGGAGAGACATCAAACGCCTCCCCCGTGGCGACCTCTTCCCGCCCCTGATAATCGCCGATCATCTCGGCCAGACTGGGAGTCTGTGGAACCTCAGCCCGTTCCGGTTGCTGGGTGGGGATGAACAGCCCGGCCGTCCGGTTATTCTGTTTGAGGTACTTTTTCGCCACCGCGTTGACGCTTTCCGGAGTAACTTGTTCGAGCCGATCCCGGTAGAGAAACATCAGTCGCCAGTCCCCTTGAGAAGCCCATTCGCTCAATTGAATGGCCATGCGACTGCTGTCTGCCATCGCCATTTCCCAGATCTTCATCCAGTAGCGTTTGGCGCGATCGACCTCTTCTTCCGTCACTCCTTCGTCACCAACTCCTTCAATCACTTCCAGCATGCGAGCCAGGACATCGTTCGGCTTCACGCCCGGATTGCATTCCGCCATGAATCGCACCACCCCCGGATCGTGCAGCGAATATGCTGCGCCGGAAATACTGGCGGCCATCTGTGTTTCCACCAGCGCTTTATACAATCGCCCCGAAGGAGAAGAGGTCAGAATATGTTCCAGTACATCCACGGAAACATAGTCGGGATGAGCACCAGAACTGATATGATACGTGGCCCCGGCTAGGGCGACATCACCCACACGCCGTAACGTGACCAACCGCTCACCATCTTGTGCGGGTTCTTCGGTGTAAGTCTCTTCCAGAACCCGTTCCGGTCTGGCAATGACTCCAAAGTATTTTGAGATCAATGCCAGAGCCTGATCCGGATCAAAGGCACCTGCCACAACCACCAGCACATTGTCCGGCTGATAGTATTTGCGATAGAACTTCTGCAGGCTGGTGGCGGGAACTTTTTCGATGTCTGCCCGGTTCCCGATGGTGGACTTGCCGTAATTGTGCCATTCGTAGGCTGCCGACATGATGCGTTGCCCCAGAATAGACGGAGGTGAGTTTTCCCCCCGTTCAAATTCATTCCGGACCACGGTCATTTCAAACTGCAGGTCTGACTGCTTGATATAGCTGTTGACCAGCCGATCCGCTTCCAGCGCGATGGCGAATTCCAGATTCTCTTCGCTGGCGGGAAGGGTTTCATAGTAGTTCGTGCGATCCAGCCAGGTCGTGCCATTGAAGTCTGCACCGTGATCCTTCAAGGCTTTGGGGATATGGGGATGTGTGGGAGTCCCCTTGAACAGCATATGTTCCAGCAGATGCGCCATGCCCGCTTCGCCGTAACCTTCGTGCCGGGAACCAACGAAAACCGTCATCGTCACGGTAACTTGAGGCTTTGAAGGATCGGGAAAGAGCAGAATTTTAACGCCATTCTCCAGGCGATATTCTGCGATGCCTTCCACCTGCGTGATCGCCTGCGGTTCGGCCCCCTTGGTCACAGCAGTCATTGTCAGCATCCCTGCGGTCAAAAGAAAAACGGCTTGGCGAAGCATGCGTGATCCTTACTCCATGTTGGTCCACTCTCATGTCTCTTCTGCAAGGAACTGAACGAACTTCGCATGGCGAACCTCCCTGTCAGTCCTGCATTTCGACGAATCAGCACCTCGGAAATGATGCGGGCAGACGGGTCGCAGGCTTTTTCACACAGCCTGGTTGTCACACGGATACTCCAAATCCGCCAGCAGACACAACCCGTACAACCACGGTTCATCCTCTCTGTGGGTGAGGTGATGGTAGCACTGCAGGCACGGTTTGGAAACGGTTGAACCGTGTCAAAATCAGGCAGGTTTTCAAATCCATACCGAAGAAACCTGAACGCGCTACAAATGTGAAAAAATAACACCACATGACTCTTGCCTCTCAGCTTGCTGCACAGATGGCTATCATGAAGATGAAAAGTAAGGAAGTATGGATAATGTTCGCGAACAGGTCTCCTTGAAACATCGCCCCGCGCATGCTGAAGAGTGCCTTCACCGGAACTGTCAAGCTTGAAAGTACTCTGTTTACACACGAGTTCAGCACGATGAATCCGCAGCCATTCCAGAATCCTCCTCGCTCGTGGCCCTCTCTTTTGAGTCCGCGGTTTATTGATCGCTATACACGCTGGCGAAATCGAGAATTGCAGACACAGGGGATTGAGCAAATTCATGCCACCGGGGCAGAAAATGTCCGTGCCGCCATTCAAGCCGGATATGGAGTGCTGCTGGTCTCCAATCATTCGTATCACTATGACTCGTATGTTTTGATCGAAGCGGGCCGTCGCAGCGGATGGTATCCACATATCATGACGGCCTGGCAGGTGTTCATGATGTATCACCGCCTGGGCCGCTGGTTTCTGCAAAAACATGGCTGCTTCAGTATCAATCGGGAAGGGAATGACACACAGGCGTTTCGGCAGTCGATTTCCGTTTTGACGTCCGGTTCCCATCCACTGCTGATCTATCCCGAGGGAGACATCTATCATTGTAATGATCGAGTGATGCCGTTTCGGGAAGGAGCCGCCGCGATTGCCTTGCTGGCCAGTAAGAAAAAACAGCGCCCCATTGTCATTCTGCCCTGCGCCATGAAATGCTTTTACTCCACCGATCCCACGTTGGAACTGCATGCGGTGATGAACCGCCTGGAAGAAAGAATTGGCTGGCGGCCTGCTCCGGAACGTTCGCTGCTGGATCGAATTTATCGGTTTGGTAACGGTTTTCTGGCTTCAAAAGAAGTGGAATATCTGGGAGTCTCACGAAACGGGACAATCCGCGAGCGGCTGACCTACCTGGCGAATGCCGTTCTCACACAGATTCGCGAAAGACATCACCTGCCCGTGCAAGGGAAAGATCTCACTGAAAGAATTCGCTTTGTACGAATTCATCTCATCTCTCTGATGGGCAAATTGCAGACCCCCGGAGAGAACATCGACATCGACAACAGAAGCTCTCCGACATTGCCTCAGTTGCACATTGATATGCAGGATCTGTTCTTCGTGACGCAACTTTCCAGCTACCACGGTGACTATTCCGCAGAGAATCCAACGATCGAACGAATGGCAGAAACCATCGACAAATTTGAAGAAGACGTCTTTTCCCTGCAGGCCCCCACGCCACGCGGCAAAAGAATTGCCCTTGTCCACTTTGGCACACCCATCGAACTCCACGACAAAACGGACACCGCAGTACAATTGACCCATGACCTGGAAGCAGCGGTCCAGAAACTTTTGAATAACATTCAACGTCCCGAACACCAGTTAGAGCACATTACCCCCGTGTAGACCGCGTTCCTCCACGCAGCGAGTTACCTTACATCAATCAAGACGCGCTGCGCAGACGAGAGCAATTTGCTCCCAACCCTAACCCCAATACCGTTGAATCAAGAGCAAATGTTCACTGTTTTGTTGGGCAGCATTTGACGTAAGTCCTTATCTCATGGACCAACGGCATTCAATAGCAGGCTTAATTCAACGGTATTGGTACTAACAGGGAATGATAACTCGCCAGTCGAGTTGACATCGAAATGATCGTTTAGCCGTATCCGTTGCCGGGTACGGCTAAACTCGTTTCCCTGTTCTGGATGTTCGCTGAAGTTGATTTCTTGGCGTCCTTTGCGCCTTTGCGGTAAAATCTTCTCCCTGCCAGTTTGTTGTGTAGAGACCGATGGCTCTCGCGCCAGGCACCCCACCATCGTGTCGAGGCGGTTCGTCACGCAGCGCGCTTGCGCACTTTTCCCGGCCCTTGCTGGGGCAAATCCTGTGTTTTGGCTCGGTCGGAACGCGGCCAGCAACGTGGCCTTAAAACGTGAGATCCATGCTGACGAAAATTTCGAAGGTGGTGCAGCCACCTGTCAGGGTACGCACAATTGGCATCCATGCCCATGCCTTGACTCCCGGTCAGAGTTCAGACAATCAATAGCGAGGAGATTCATCAGGAAAGATTGATAACGAACATCGTCAGATTTGTCAGCGCCGATTTTCTATAAAATCTGGTAACCTTTATTGAGCTGGTCAGGTAATCTACCTAAAATTGCACAATTGTCCGACTGCCAAGCAAGACGGGGAAGAGGGCCTAATGCAGCAGCTATTCAATCGCTCGCTTGTAATCGTCATCGGTTTGATCGCCTGTACCGTTTCTCAGCTGCGAGCGGACGCTTCCAGAGAAGATCGCCTGGCTTTCGGACGGGCTCCCGCATCGTTCACGTTCACGGACATTCACTATCTCCCCCGCACTCTTTCAGACCTCGGGAAGAAAAAAGCGTACGTCGTTGTCTTCACGACGCTGCACTGTCCGGTCGTCCGACGCTCTCTCCCGGCGTTGAAAGAACTGGAAGCAGAGTACCGCGGTCAGGATGTTCAGTTTCTGGCCTTGAACGTCGGTGTGGATGATCCGCTCGTGGAAGTGGCCTACCAGGCGTTGAAGGCCGATTTGCCATTTCCAGTTGGAAAAGATTCTGACGGGGCAGCGGCCCGCGCCTTAGGCGTGACACGGACGCCGGAGGTGGTCGTTCTGGATGAAGAGTTCCGACTTCGTTATCGGGGGCGGATCAATGCTCAGGTCCGGTTGGGGGGCATCAGCCCGGCTGCGGGCAGAGAAGATTTGCGGGAGGCTATTGCAGATGTCTTAGCAGGCCGCGAAGTTGCCGTTCAGGAGACTCCCGTCGACGGGTGCTTAATCGAGTTCGACGGATTGCGGTCGTTGCCCGCTCCTGTTCCCAGCGAAGTGACTTTTTCTGAGCACATTGCCCCTCTGCTGGCAAAACATTGTCAGGACTGCCATCGACCTGAGACCGCCGCGCCGTTCAATCTGATGACCTTCGCCGATGCCGTGGCCCATGCGGAGACGATGGCGGAAGTGGTTCGCAGCGAACAGATGCCCCCCTCTTTCGCGAGCACCCAGCACGGAAAATTCGAAAATCTGCGGAAGCTTTCCGATCAGGAGCGAGCGCTGATTCTGGCCTGGGTGCAGCGAGGCAAACTCGAAGGAGATCCCAGCAAACTTCCCCCCCCGCGTGAATTTTCGAATTTGAAATGGAAAATTGGCGAGCCGGATCTGGTGATCCCGACCTTGCTGGAAACGAAAATTCCCGCCAAGGGTTACCTGCCGTATCAGTTCGCGATTCTTCCCAAAATTTTCCTGCACGACACCTGGGTGCAGCGAGTCGAAATTCTTCCCAGCAACAAAGCCGTGGTACATCATTGCAATCTCGCCTATATCAAAGCGGGAGACAAAATCACCACGAAGAATCTAGTGACCGGCTATGTGCCTGGAGGAGATGCTTTAGTTCTGGGCGATGGACTGGCGTACTGCATTCCCGCAGGCTCAATGCTGGTGCTGCAGATGCATTATGTGACGACTGGTGAACGGACGACCGATCGCACTGAAGTGGGGATTGTCTTTGCGAAAGAACCGATTCAGAAAAGGCTGCAGCACATCTCGTGCATGGCCCATCGCTTTGCCATTCCGCCTGGCGATCCTCATTACCTGATCTCCGTGAACAAGACGTTCAATTGCAATGCGACCGGGATCGGGATGTTCAGCCACATGCACCTGCGGGGGAAGGACATGGTCATGAACGCCAGCTATCCCGACGGAAACGAAGAGGTCTTGCTGGCGATTCCAAACTATGATTTCAACTGGCAGATGTCCTATCGCTGGAGCCAGGGAACCAAGAAATTTCCTCAGGGGACGCACATCAAGGTGGATGCCCATTTCGATAATTCGACGTTTAATCCCTTTAATCCTGATCCCACAGTCATCGTGACCGAAGGAGATCAGTCATTCGATGAGATGATGCTGGGTTTCCTCTTTTACACCGATGATGATGAACAGTTGAACTTGCAGATCGATCCGCACAACGGCCGCGTTGTGGAATAACCTGGAAATCATGAACGAAGTCGCTGTCCCGAACGACGCAGCAGCAATGGACTGGCTGACCCCGTGGATCACCCCCTCAGTAATGTAGGCTGGGTCGAGACCCAGCTTCGTTGAACTGGATTTGGAGATCCATTTGCTCTTTGACAATTCGCATGCCGTTTTTTGAGATTGTGGAATCTCATCTCCTTCGCACGCGGGACACTCGCTCACGCTTCGTGTTCTGATGTTCTGCAAATCATGCTGAATACCCGGCCCAGAAGAGTTCGTGTTGCGGCAGGCGGCCGCCACGTGATCCATACTTGACGCCGGATGCCGACGAAAGACGGATTCTGGAAGAACCTGCGTTACTGGCTTCGAATTCGATCGTTTTATAAGATGCCCAACCTGAAGTTGGAACAAAGACAGCAAGTTGCTCTCGCCGGTGCCCGTGGTGAAAGCGGTTGAACTGCTGGATGACAGTTTGATGACGAAGATTTTAATGACGAAGTTTCCGCGTGGTCGCACGCGGTCCATCTGGAATGAATGTACTCTAAAGAACGGCTGAATCCTGGACTTGATGCCGAATTCGAGACTGGAGCTTCGCCGTCGACATGTTGACCGGTGCTGCAGTATTGAGCGGCAGTCTGAAGATTGAATGGAACTATGAAAATTCACTGGCGCGGATCTGATTGGCTGAGTCTCTCTGTTCTTTCGGTTTTTCTGCTGGGGTGCCCTCCACAAGTGGAGAAAACTGTGACCGAAACTTCTCCCTCCGCAGAGGAATCGACTTCTGCAGAATCTTCATCTCCAGAACTGACTGCTCCAGAATCACCTCAAGCAGCAGAAACGGCACAGGCTCCGGCTGTTGCTGAAAAAGCAGACGACCCGGCTGTGGTCAAAACGCTCACTGATGCCGGCGTGATTTTCAAGAAGGATGCGGCAGGCAACGTGACAGCTGCCGATTGCAAACATGCCGCAATTACGGATGACCTGCTGAAGTTGTTTCCGTCGTTGCCGCAGTTAAATACACTCAGTCTTGAGAATTCACAGGTTACCAACGATGGTTTGAAGACGCTGGAGTTTTTGCCACAGCTGGTGGACCTGAGCCTGCGTCGTTGTACGGAAATCGATGATTCCGGTCTGGTGTCATTGAAATTCGTGCCGCATTTGCAGCGATTGAGGCTTCTATTCACGCGGATCACCAGCGCGGGATTGGAACATGTCTCGCAACTGCATGACCTGAAGTTGCTCGATCTGCGTGCTTGTCCACAAATCGGAGACGCGGGGCTGGTACATCTGGAAGGGCTCAAAGATCTGGTGGATGTGAAGTTGCGGTCCTTCTTCGTGACTGATGTCGGGATGAAGTCGCTGGCCAAGTTGACGAAGCTGCGAGTCTTGTCGCTGGAAGATTGCGGCGTGGGCAATGCGGGAATGGCCGAACTCGTGACGCTCAAAGACCTGCGTTCACTGAATCTGATGCGTACTGTCGTAGGCGATCAGGGAATCGCCAATTTCGCTGAAATGAAACTGGTCGATCTCTCCTTGCGAGATACAGCAGTGACCGGTCCTGGCCTGGATGCCCTGACCACCGCTCACGAAACGCTCGTGGCCCTCGACCTGAGCGAAACCCGCATTGACAACGACGGCGTGACACATATCGCACCGTTCAAAAAGCTGCAAGTCCTGAACTTGTGGAATGGCAGCCTGGATGATGATGGGCTCAAGTCTCTGGCCGACCTGAACGAGTTGAAAGATTTGAATCTGGAAGGTTGCCGGATGATCACTTCCGCCAGTGCAGAACAACTGGCAACGTTTTCTCAGCTCACAAAGTTGAATCTGGCAGAAACCGGATTCGACAATGCAGGGCTGCAAGGGCTGTCCGGTCTGAGCAAACTCAAACTGCTGAACCTCGCCCGGTCCGGCGTCACAGATGAGGCCGGACAGGAGTTCGCCAAGAGCCATCCCGGCTGCGAAGTGAAGATGTAAGGCGTCGCCAAAGTTTGAGGTTGCGTCGCAACCTCAATGTTCCCCACATTTCTACAACAACGACCGGGTGGCGGGCCCAGGCCAGGGCAAATTGCTTTTCTTCAGTAGAATGGGAAAAGGTGAGAGATAAAAAGGGGGAAACATGAATCCCGCGTCTTTCCCCTGTTCTCTTTTCTCTGGTCCCCCCTCGGAATAGACTTGAACCCGTTGAACTTGTTCTAATAGGTATCATTACATGATCGTTTCTTCCCCGAAGTCGTAACTCCCTTTTGTGAGATGACAGGTCGGGCATATGACAGATTTTCAATCTACATTTTTTGACGTTCACTCCCTGACGGCCGAGCAGGCAGCCCTGCTGTTGATGAGGAAGAGACAACTCACGGAAGACGAAAATCTGGAAGAACTGGACCGCGACTTTGTCACGTTGACGGATTCTTTTCGGGTTCGAAAGATCATCGTCGATCTAACGTCCGTCACATTCATGACGAGTGCAGCCATCGGGAAACTGATTTCGCTGCATCGACGCCTGGCGCGTCATGATGGACGACTGGTGTTATGTTGTCTGCAACCAGAAGTCGAAGGAACCCTGGCAACCAGTCACCTGCTGACCTATTTCAACGTGGCCGACACTCCTGATGCGGCCACCTTACAATTTGCCTGATTTCAGGCGTATTCACCTCGTTTGGGCTGTCTTCCTCCTCGCAGGATTGCAGCCAGCAATCAGTTCAAACACTTTCACCGCGAGTATCGGCGAGAGCAACGTGCTCTGATTTGCCTGATTTTGTAGAGAGTATCGACAGATCCATGACATTGGCCAACAGTTCTGCGCCCCTGATTGCTTTTGAAGGCATTGATGGTTCTGGAAAAGGGACACAGGCCACACGACTTCACGCCAGATTGATCGAGCATGGAATTCGTTCGGAGTTATTCAGTTTTCCGCGGTATCAGTCCACTTTCTTCGGCAGCCGGATTGGAGAGTTCCTGAATGGCGAATTTGGTGATCTGAATGAACTTGATCCTTTTCTGATTTCGCTCTTATATGCAGGGGATCGATTTGAATCCCGAGAGCGACTGCTGCAGGCGCGGGCTCAAAACGAGGCGGTTGTGCTCGATCGGTATATCCCCTCGAACCTGGCCCATCAGTCTGCCAAAAAATCCGGAGATGCGCGGTCTCGCTTGCAGGAGTGGATTCAGCAGGTCGAATATGGCATTTTCGCTCTTCCCAGACCCAATCTGGTTGTGCTGCTGGATGTTCCAGTGGACGTCTCGCAGGAATTGATTCAGCGCAAACAAAAACGCTCTTATACAGATTTAGTGACCGACCTGCAGGAATCGGATATGTCTTATCTGGAACAGGTGCGGGAAATTTATCTGGAACTGGCCGAGTCGTCCGACGACTGGGTTGCGGTTTCTATTGTGCAGGACGGGCAACTGCGCAGCATCGAAGAAATCGGGACGGAAATCTGGGACCTGGTACGATGCCGACTTCCGTTTCCGCAGGCGCATCCGGCAGCACGCTGATGTCTGGATTTCTTATGGGCGCTCCACAAACTTGCCGCGTACTCATCGATCCTCCCATGTCCGGAGATCGGAACATGGAGATTGATGAACTCCTGTTGAATTCGGCCTTGACCGGCAGTGCCAGCCTGCGATTTTATCAATGGGATCAGCCCACGGTTTCGCTGGGCCATTTTCAGGCGAAACAGGCACTTGAAGTTCCATTGCGGTTTTCCGGATTGCCGGTGGTGCGTCGGTTATCCGGTGGAGGGGCGATCCTGCATGATCAGGAATTGACTTATTCCTGTGCCCTCCCCGCAGCCCATTCCGTCTGTCGCAACCCCGGCAAATTGTATGATCTGATTCATGCTGCCCTGATTGAAGTGCTGGCACAATTTGAAGTGCCCTGCCGAGTCCGGGGAGCGGACGCCTTCGAAGATCAATCGTTCCTGTGCTTCTCTCGGGGTGATGCCCGGGATATTGTGATCGGCAGGCAGAAAATCGTGGGGAGTGCTCAGCGTCGCCGGCAGGGAGCAATTTTACAGCATGGCAGCATCCTGTTGCGGCAGTCTCGTTTCGCACCGGAGTTTCCCGGCATTCACGAACTGACCAACTTTGATCTCGCTGCGGAGATGCTCGTTGCTCCGCTGGCTGCGGAGATTACATCACGACTGGAATTGAGAGCTACGACAACTGCCAACAGCGAGAAGATGTCTGAGAGATGACGTCAGCAGACTCTGCAACGAGACCTCAAATCCTGTAACGCATTGAATCATGAAACAGCCAGCAGATTCAATTCCCTTGCCGACTGATACGGGTGAATTGAGTACGAGCAACTCAAACGGGGATGAGTCACGGGCTTTCGCACGGGGGCATTCCCCTGGCTCGCGGACCGTGTCGGAAGCGGAAAAATATGGATACGCTTCCGGAAATCATCTGCCGATTATTTTGCTGGGAGCGCTCAGCGGGTTGTTGTTGATTGCCGGCCTGTGTCGCTTTGCGGTAATTGAAGCCGTGCTGTTTGTTGCCGTTCCCTTTGTGCTGATGAATGGGACTTATCTTGTCCTTTCGTATGGGGTGATGTTGTTGCGGCCGGTGTTTCGGCTGAATGATCATCTTCAACTTGTTCAGCACTGGTCCCAACTGGCTGGCCGGCTTTCACAGGTTTCTGTCGATCTCTTATTACCGGTCTGCGGAGAACGGATTGAAGTGATCCGGGAAACGTGGGAAGGGGTTCGCGAGATCCGCTGGCCGGGGGCATTACAGATTTATGTGCTGGACGATTCGGCGGATGATCAACTCCGGGCTCTGGCTGCGGAATATGGATTTCATTACGTTCGTCGATCTGACCGGGAGTTTCGTAAAGCGGGAAATTTACGCAACGGCTTCAAACAGTCTGCAGGCGAATTCATCCTGTTGCTTGACGCAGATTTCCGACCGCATCCCGAAATCCTTTTCGAGACCATTCCTTATCTGTTGCAGGATGAGCAGTTGGCGATTGTGCAAAGCCCGCAGTATTTCAACGTGCACAAGGGAATGAACTGGGTGGAAGCGGGAGCCGGATTTGTTCAGGAACTCTTTTTTCGTCTGATTCAACCCGCCCGTGATCGATTGGGGGCCGCCGTCTGTGTTGGCTCATGTGCTGTCTATCGCCGGCAGGCACTTCTTCCGCTGCAGGGAGCTCCGGCCATCGATCACTCGGAAGATCTGTGGACGGGATTTGAACTGCTGCATCGCGGCTGGAAGATTCGCTATCTCCCGGTCGTGCTGGCCAAGGGGCTGTGTCCCGATTCACTGGAGACATTTTTCAATCAGCAATATCGCTGGTGCCGCGGTTCCCTGTCACTGGTGTTGTCTCTGGAGTTCTGGAAATCCAAGTTGACGGTTTCGCAGAAATTCTGCTTTGCAGCCGGTCTGGTGTATTACCTGGCGACCGCCATGAACTCCCTGTTGACCCCACTTCCGCTGGTGGTGATGGTCTGCCTGTTTCCTGCTGCGGTGCATTGGAATCATCTCGCCTTTTCGATTCTCGCTCTGATCTATACCCCCTTCGTCCTGTGCTGGTGGAGTCGATATGGTTGGGGAATTCACTTTTTGACCACTCGGGAAGTCTCCGGAGCAGCACATCTGAACGCGCTGCTCGATACTTGTTGCGGACGGGCGCGGGACTGGGTGGCCACCGGCGCGGATCTCAAATTACCGAAACGACCGCATCTCCGCGGCACGCTGGGAATTCTGCTGGCCAGTTCCGGGATCGGAGGACTGGCCGTCTGGATGGGAGCGGTCTGGGCAATTCAGCAGGCACCGCACCGTTTCATTCATTTCCTGCCTCCGCTGCTCTTTTCCTCGTTACATCTGGTCTTGTGCTGGCGCGCGATTGCCGGGCTGCAACTTGGAAGTTCAACCTGGCTGGCTCGTCTCCTTTCTCCCCGCCGCATTACTTCCCAGTCACCGAATTGGAGCAGGCCGGTGAGTTGGAGTAGAACGATCTGCTGCCTGGGACTGATCATTTCTCTCTGCAGCATCACGGCCGCTCATACGCTGAACCGGTACGGCGAAAAGTCCAGCGAAAAGCAGACGTTTCGGGACGAACCAGCAAGCCTGTTCGGATCGGTTGTCAGGACATTCTCCGCAAGTTCTTCAATACCCTCCGGAGATCTCTTCAGCAGTACGTCCTCGGCATTCGACAGCCATCGCCCGATGTTCAGTACAGATCCCGGTGCCGCCTTTGGTCCCTATGTTGTCCGCAGAGCATTTCCGGGGATTGAACTGCATCAGATCATGCGGATGCGGGAACATCCCCGCAAAAAGGGAGCTTATTTTCTCGCCGAGACGACTGGTCGAATCTTTCTTGTGGAACGCGCCGGATCGCGCTGGTCCATCACGAAAGTTGTGGATCTCACCTCTGCGGATTTGAAGTTTTTGTACTCCTTTGAAATTCATCCTGACTTTCCAGAAGACCCCCGAGTGTTCGTGGCGTACCATGCTGCCCCGTCCGAACAGGCGATCGCTTTTCGAGTGACCTCCATGACCCTGCGTTCCGGGGAGACGGTGGATCATCGGGACGAACAGTTATTGATTGAGCAGCAGGTCGACAGCGTAGAGCACCTGGGAGCGGATCTGGCCCTGGATGATCAGGGGTGTCTGCTGATCGCCTGCGGAGATCATGAACGAAGCCTGAACGATTCGCGTTCTCAGCAGCTGAACCAGGGATTTCATTCCGGGATTCTGCGAATCGATGTCGACCAGCGGGGGGGTGATTTCAGTTTTCCTCCCGTCCGCAAACCGATCCGTGGATGGACATCCGGTTACTTCATCCCTTGTGACAACCCCTTTGTCGGACAACCCGACATACTTGAAGAATTCTGGACGCTCGGCCTGCGTAATCCGTTTCGCATGCAGTTCGATCCGGTCACCCGGAAGTTGTGGATTGGAGATGTGGGGCAGGATCGTCTGGAACAGGTGGAGGTGGCCCAGGCTGGGACCAATCACCAGTGGAGTTACCGGGAGGGATCGCTCCCTTTTGAGCAGAGTTATCTGCAGGGGCATCCACCAAAAAAACTCTGGGGAATTCCCACCAGCCCCATTCACGAATACCCGCACGAAGACCTCAATTCCTGCGTGATTGGCGGCGTGATCTATCGCGGATCGAAGTTTCCCGAATTGCGCGGACGCTATCTGTATGGGGACAACCGTTCCGGACGAATCTGGTCCATCGATCCTCAGCAACCGCGTGAGAGACAGTTGCTGCTGCAGTTGCCGTTTGGAAAATCAGCATCAACATTGGTGTCGATCAGCACCGACCGCGCCGGGGAGATCTATTTTACAAATTTTGCTTCGACACCGGCGGTTTACCAGCTTGGCCGGTCCACTTCCATGCAGTTTCCCCGATTGCTTTCCGAAACCGGTTGCTTTTCGAATCTCTCCACACAGACCCCGGCCGACAGTCTGATTCCTTATGATGTGATTGTTCCGTTGTGGTCCGATGGAATGGAGAAACGGCGCTTCATCTGCCTGCCATCGGGAACGCAGATTGAGAATCGGAGTGCAAGCTGGAAATTTCCACCCGGTACGCTCTTCGTCAAGCATTTCGCTCAGGGGGCTGACTATCCACGTCCCGGACACCCCGTGGAAACTCGAATCCTCGTGGTACGGCACGATTTCAGCACTGCCGGAGCCACCTATGTCTGGAATGAAGCAGGCACGGAGGCCGTCTTACAGGTGGACAGAATCGATCTGCCGTTTATCGCAGGAGGAACCGCCTTGAATTATCACATCCCCGACGTGCACGACTGCAAGGTCTGTCATCATAGAGATCATCCGGTTCTGGGGTTTCGCATCGAACAACTTCATCAAGATGTGCCGATTCAAGGGAGGCTTCAATCCCAACTGGCGCACTTCAGCCAACAGCAACTCTTTGAGATTCCATTTCAAGCGGACGAACTCTCCCGATCCAGCAGGCTCTCGGCATTAGATGAACTGACAGCCCCGCTGGAACGTCGAGCCCTGTCCTATCTGCACGCCAATTGCAGTTTCTGTCACCACCATAACGGATTGGAACATGTGCGGATGGATCTCGATCTGTTCAGTACGCACGTCGAGCATCAGGTTGTTCAAAGACCTGCACAGTTGCATTATCACCGGATCGATGGACGTCATTCCCGATTCTTGATCGCTCCCGGAAATCTGGCAGAATCCGCAATCTATCAAAGACTGAAGACGGAAGATCAGCGTTTCGCCATGCCCTACCTCGGCCGCAGTCGTCCGGATTCTGAAGCACTCCAGGTGCTGGCGGACTGGATCTTGTCGTTGGGGCCTCCCGCGATATCATCATCAGAATGAATCGTGGTTGAGGCCGGCCTGAGAGTGCATGTCCCCTGCATCGACCACATTCCGCCACGTAGCGAAGTGCGTTTCACCAATCGAAACGCGCTGCGCGGGCCCAGGCCAGAGCAACTTGCTCTCACCGAGGTCGAGTGTACCTCATCGCAAAATATCCTCCGTTGTTGGACTTACGAAAGTAGACTTGATTGTTATGCCAGCCAATCTCACTCCGCAATATCTCAAAGCAGAGGAGAAGTACCGTCAGGCACAAACTCCTCAGGCTCGCTTGCAGGGCCTGGAAGCGATGTTGCAACTCATTCCCCGGCATAAAGGGACCGATCGCCTGCAAGGGGAGCTTCGTGCCCGGCTCAAGGAATTGCGGGCTGAAATTCATGCGGAACAGCTCTCCGGAAGATCCGGACAGAGCGGGCGTATTCCTCGACAGGGGGCCGGAACCGTGGTGGTGATTGGTCCGCCAAACTCAGGAAAAAGCCGCGTTCTCCAGGAATTGACCAGTGCAGCACCGATCGTGGCTCCATATCCGTTCACCACACGCCAGCCCCAGGCCGGCATGATGACCTGGGAGGATATTCAATTTCAATTGATTGATACTCCGCCCATCGTTCGTACTCACCTGGAGACGTCCACACTCAATTTTATCCGTGCTGCCGATCTCGTGCTCCTCTGCCTGAACGGAAGTGACCCAGCGACCGCGGAAGCGCTGCGGGATGTCCAGCTGGAGTTGCGGAACCGCAAAACACAGCTTTCCCATCAAACCGGATTTGATAAAAACGACTTTTCCATCGTGCATGTACGGACAATCGGCCTGCTGACTCATGGAAACACATCGGGAACTGCTGAACTTCTGCAAAGGTTGCGGTTACAGGAATCGACTCCGTTTATTGTGATTGCAGCAGACCTGGATCAACCTGCTGATGTGGCCCGGCTGCGCATTGACATTGCCGGATCGTTGCCGGTGCTGCGCATTTATACCCGCCGACCGGGTGATTCTCAGCCAGACCCGGTTCCCACAACTTTGCCCCCCGGGTCGACAATCGAAGACCTGGCCGCGAAGATTCATCATGATCTGACTTCACAACTCAAGTACGCCAAGGTCTGGAACAGAGATTCGGCCATGACCGGAAAAACCGTCAACCGGGATGGCGTGCTGCAGGACCGGGATCTTGTTGAGTTGTACATCTGAAAAGTACTGACAGGACTTCCAGATTTGAAGGGTTGACAGATCTCATCGCCAGGTCCAGCAACGGAGGACGTTTTGCGATGATGCTTCTCAAAAACGGAGCCGTGATACGGCACTAGAAAACTGACATGCGAAAAATTGGGACTCTCACCTCTGCTCCACAGGCGGAACGCTTCGGTCATTATCTGTCGGCTCAGGGGATTCAGAATCGAGTGGATGCAGCTGGCCATGAGTGGGACATCTGGGTTTATGATGAAGAACAACTTGCCAGATGTCGCGAAGAATTGAACGCCTTTCAATCCTCTCCGGATGCGAAAAAGTATGCTGTGAAAGCTCCCCCGGTCCCGAAACCGGTTCGCCCCCAGCCCACTGTCGCTGCACCGCGTGGTTCGGAACGGATTCAGGTCACGGTCATCATCACAGCTCTCTGTATGGTTGTGACGCTGGGCACGAACTACGGCAAGCAGTTCGAGATGACCAACGAGGTTCGCATCGCCCCGGCAGGAGGAGACCTGTCGAATATCCTGCATGGTGAAGTGTGGCGAATCTTTACGCCGATGTTCCTCCATTTCAACCTGCTGCACCTTGGATTCAACATCTATATGTTCTGGATACTGGGGGGAGTGATTGAGCGGATACGCGGCAGCTGGACCCTATTGGCCTTGATCCTCCTGATTGCCATGCCGTCGAACTTGATTCAGTACTCCCTTTCCGGAGGAAATTTCGGAGGGCTGTCCGGGGTCGTTTATGGCCTGTTCGGCTACTTGTGGATGCGTTCCGTGTTCCTGCCGGAAGACGGGTTTTACATGCCGGAATCCATCGTTCTGCAAATGATTGTCTGGGCCATGCTCGGTTTAACGGGGAACATGTTCGGTTTGACCGATGCCGTGGGCGCCATTGCTAATGGAGCCCATTTTGGCGGACTTTTCGCCGGAATGTTCATGGGAATCCTGCCAAAACTCTGGAAGAACCGGTGACTCTCAAGACAAGTGCATGAAGAAAGAGAGAAGAGGAAGGCTCCGATATTCACGTGAAGAGAGAGGGATCGTTTGAGGGAATGTTAACGGGTCGTCAGGCAAGAAGATCTTCAATCACATTTCCGTGCACGTCCGTCAGTCGGAAATCCCGGCCGGCATAGTGATAAGTCAGGCGTTCGTGGTCAAATCCCAGACAGTGCAGGATTGTTGCCTGCAAGTCATGGACGTGGACCGGGTTTTCCGTGATGTGAAATCCAAAATCGTCCGTCTGACCATATTGGATACCTGGTTTGATCCCCCCTCCGGCCAACCACATCGTATAAGCTTGCGGATGATGGTCTCGTCCGAGAGCTCGCCCCAGGGCCGGATTCGTCTCGACCATGGGAGTTCGACCGAATTCTCCTCCCCAGATCACTAACGTCTCATCGAGGAGTCCTCGTTGTTTCAAATCGGTGACAAGTGCGGCAGAAGCCTGGTCGGTTGTCGCACAGTTGCCCTTGGTGTTTCCCTCGACGTCGCTATGGGCATCCCAGCCTTCGTGAAACAAAGAGATAAACCTTGCTCCCCGTTCCACCATCCGCCGGGCGAGCAGGCACGAACGTGCAAACGAGGGAACGGCGGGATCACAACCATACAAGGCCAGCGTCTCCCGGGTTTCAGAAGAGAGATCCGTCAATTCCGGGGCACTTGTTTGCAGTTGTGACGCCATTTCGAACGAAGCAATCCGGGTGGCGATTTCTCCATCACCGACGGCGTCGAGGCGACGGGCATTCAAACGATTGACAAGCTGGAAGGTGTCCCGCTGTAATTGTTCGGAAACACCGGAAGGGCTCTCGACATTCAGAATCGGTGGACCGGAACTGCGGAACCGAGTCCCCGCGTAGATGGTGGGTAAAAAGCCGCTTGACCACAGGGCACTCCCTCCGGAGAGTCCTGAACCGGTACTCATCACGACATAAGCCGGTAAATTTTGGGTTTCTGCCCCGAGTCCATACAGAGCCCATGAGCCCAGAGAAGGACGCCCCGGTTGTGAGAAACCTGTATTAAAGAAAATCTGGGCGGGAGCATGGTTGAATTGGTCGGTGGTGACGCTATGCACCAGGCAGATGTCATCAACGACCTTGGCCAGATGAGGGAGGGTGGTCGAGAGTTCCACTCCCGATTCTCCATATTTGGCAAACGGGAATCGCCCTCCCATCACTGCCGCGTCGGGACGAATGAAGGCATAACGCTGATTGCCGATAATCGATGGTGGCAACGGCTTGCCCTCGAGTCGCGACAGTTCCGGCTTGGGCGTAAACAACTCCAGCTGACTGGGCCCGCCTGCCATGAACAGGTGAATGACGGCATTGGCCTTACCGGGGAAATGCGACGGACGTGGAGCAAGCTGGCTCCCGGACGCTTCAGCACGTGAAGTCGACATGGATGAGTTGGCAAGTAATCCAGCCAGGGCCATCTTCCCCAGGCCAATCCCACAATCCTGGAGAAAATAACGACGGGCAATGCTTGTCGAGGCAGACATGGCTCCCTTTCTATAAAATTAGAGCAAGTTGCTCTCGCGTCAGCCCGTGGTGATTGATGTTTGTACTGATTGTATACCGTCTCCCGCATGGCAGAACGTGACCGAAACGGGTGCAGGCCAGAGCAATTTGCTCTAATTCCTTGTGATCGTTTCGTCCAGACTGAGGATGGCTCTGGAAACGGCAACCCAGGCCGCCAATTCCGGTGCATCGTCTCCTTTCGAGTCGGTCAGCAGTTCGGCATCACCTCGACGGTCGGCGAATGCAGCCCGCTGTGAGGAGATGAATGAAACCAGGTCATCGAGTTCCGCAGGCTCGGGAGGGCGTGTCAACACCCATCGAAATAGTTGCTCTGCTTTAACTCGATCATCACCGGTGAGAATAAACGCCCGTTGAGCTAACGCACGCGCTGCTTCGAGAAAGATGACATCATTCAATAAGGTCAGCCCTTGCAGTGCGGTGTTGGAAACATCCCGTTGTGCCAGACAGGCTTCCCCGCTGGAGGCATCAAATGTGACATACATTGCAAATGGAGCGGTTCGTTTGATGAACGTGTACAGGCTGCGCCGATTTCGATCCTCACCGGTACTGGCGACCCATTTCGGCCGGCCGTATGCTGCTTCTGTGACTCCTTCCGGTTGTGGAGGTTTCACCGGCGGTCCCCCCTGCCGACGGGACAACAATCCGCTCGCTGCGAGGACGGAATCGCGAATGATTTCCGCTTCCAGCCGCAATCGTGGTCCTCGTGACAGCAGGACATTCTCAGCATCCCGGTCGTGCGATTCCGGGGTCACTTTCGAAGACTGCCGATACGTACGGCTGGTCACGATCAGCCGGTGGAGATTTTTAATGTTCCATCCGCTGTCCATGAATTCAACGGCCAGCCAGTCAAGCAATTCTGGATGAGATGGATGGGCTCCTTGAAATCCGAAGTCCTGCAAGGTCGAAACAAGGCCCTGGCCGAAGAAGGCCGCCCATTGCCGATTCACGACGACTCGTGCCGTCAACGGATTATCCCGGGCGACCAGCCATCGTGCAAACGTTAACCGGTTGAGAGGGGCATTCTCAGGAACTGAGTTCAGGAACGCCAATGTCAGCGGAGGAACCTGCTCTTTCGGCTGCAGGTATTCTCCACGGTGATGGAGAAAAGTTGGCCGGGGGTTCTCGGCGGGGCGTTCCCGAAAGACAAGAGTGGTCACCGACGAGGGAGGTGCCATCAACCGTCGTGCTTCCGCAGCTGGTTTGGCAAGTTCTGAAGCCTGCAGAAAGAAGGCCTGTCGCAATCGGGCCAGCGTCTCGTCAGAGCGATCCCCTTGCGCCAGGAGTTGTTCTTCTTCTGAAGTCAGATCCAGTGCGACGGGGTCGGCAGAAGTGGTGACAGAGAGCCGGAATTTCCCCAGTGACGCCGCGAAATGCCGTCCAAAATTGAGCTCAATCGTGATGTCGTCCAGGTCTGTCGGTTTGGGTAGATTGAAGACGGCAGTCAAGCGGTCTCCCTGGCGACCGTCGATACTCCATCCGGTCTGCAGATCACCATCAATAGCCATTGCCGCATTGGCTGTATTCGCCCCGAACTGGTTCTTCCAATAGCTTTGTGTGGCATGATGGAATGGAAGATCGGTATTCCCCTGCTTCAACCGTATTTCCGTAAGAAAGAAGTCTCCCTTATTCCCCTCATAGTATGTCATGCCGGGACCACCTCCAGGAAGCCGATCATCCGGAAGAGCCTCCAGACGGATGGCTGTCACACCCTGCAGACCGCAATGGGCGTCAATCACATATCGGTCCTGTTTGGTAATATCACCGGTGACAAAGACCATCCCCTCCTCTTCGACCGTCAGTAACGGAAGGTTTGAGGAGAGCTTTACGGGATGCAGCGTGGTCCAGATGGCTGTGCGGGCGTGCTCCTGGGCGTACCATTTCTGAAAAGCGGCTTCTGCGGCATCTCGCGGCAGGGAAGCAGATCCGGTTCCTGTCTCAGTTGATACCGGCCACTGATCGGGAAGCCCCTTCAACAGTTTGGCAATGCGGGCCTGTCGTTGTTCTGCCTTCCCGGCGGGCATCTTCTCCGGCAAGGGGAGCTCAACCTCGTCTGCATTATTCAGGAACGCCATCATGCCGAAATATTCCCGTTGGGAAATCGGGTCGTACTTATGGTCATGGCACTGGGCACATCCTGTCGTCAGCCCCAGCCAGGTGGTCCCGGTCGTGGCGACCCGGTCAGTCATTGCGTAGTAACGGAATTCGAGAGGATCGATTCCTCCTTCTTCATTAAGCATCGTATTACGATGAAACCCGGTGGCAATACGGTCTGCCTGGGTGGCATTGGGGAGCAAGTCACCGGCCAGCTGCTTGATCGTGAATTCGTCAAACGGCATGTTTTCGTTGAATGCCTGGACCACCCAGTCACGATAAGGCCAGATGGTCCGCGGGCGATCTTTTTCGTAACCGTTTGTATCCGCATAACGTGCCAGATCGAGCCATCTCCGTGCCCAGCGCTCGCCATAGGCCGGGCTTTCAAGCAGGCGGTCCACCAGCTTTTCATACGCCTCCGGAGTGGCATCGCGAACAAAGGCATCCGCTTCTTCGGGGGAAGGCGGGAGACCTGTCAGATCCAGGTAGACCCGGCGAATCAATGTGTATCGGTCTGCCTCTGCCGAGGGAGAAAGTCCAGCTTCGGTCAATCGCTGCCTCACGAACCGATCGATGACATGAGAGGACCAGTCATCCCCTTTTTGAATCGGGACATCCGGGCGTTGAGGGGGAAGATAAGACCAATGCGGTTCCCAGGGGGCTCCCTGCTCCACCCAACTCCGAAGAATTTCTTTTTCTCGCGGAGTGAGATCCCTTTTTGCAGATGGTGGCGGCATCCGTTCATCATCATCGTCGGAAAGCACTCTCCGCAGTGCTTCGCTTTGTTCCGGATGCCCCGGCGAGAAAGGATGTTGTCCGTTGTGATCCGAGAACAGCCCTTCCCGAGTGTCCAGCCGTAAGTCCGCTTCACGAGTCTGCGGATCGAACCCGTGACACTTGTAGCATCGGTTGGACAAAATTGGTTGGACGTCACGACTGAAACTGACAGGATGATCGTCGGCCGGAGTCTGTCTGCAGGCCGTCAATACGACGACGGAAAACAGAATCAAGATCATCACAACACGGTTCATGGCGTCTCCTGGAGCTCCTTGATTCCGAGGCCCTCTCAAGAGCCGCCCCTCGAAAGAGGCGGGCCATGAGTTCGAGTACAGTATAATGAAGCAGAAAAGTCTCAAAACGTAAAAGATTCGTTTCCTGCAGGGCTGCCCATTGCTCCCCACACGCCAAACGGACTTGGTCCCGATGAGACAGCATGCGCGTTCTGGTTCCCTGTGTCGATGTTGGAACTGACAAATCTGACGGAACCATCCATCATTCCCACATTCACTCCACCGGTGTGGCGACTGTTGGGAGGGAAAACGCCCCAGTCGTTATCGACTCGATCACCATAGGCGCACATCGGCGAATTGGGCGGTGTCAATGTCGTGAATCCATTCACGCCGCTCCAACCGCTCGTGAACAGCAGACCTCGCCACGAATTACCTGCATAAGCAGGGTCGAAATGATTCGCATCGACGCGTGGCAAAAGGGTATTGCAATTGAATGGGATTCCATGCGGGGTTCCGTCCCAGATGCTGTTAAATTTAGCGACGTTCGCATGCAGGTCGTTACCGCTCTTGCTATCCGGGGACAGACATTCACTGACCGCGACCGTGTTGCTGAGCCCATCGGAGGCGTCACGCATTTTCTTTCTGACCCGGTAGAACATTCCTCGTGAAATGGACTGCAGTTGCGTGGCGGTCCCCGGTAATGCCCCTTGAACCCAAAGTCCATCTCCCAGCGAAAACACATAACTGTTCAATGCGGCTGTTCTCCCTCCGAACGTGGAATCCGTTTGTCGAACGCCTGAATTCGAAGGACATTTTACATTGCTCAAATCCGTGGTGTAGACCACGTCCACATTCCAGGGAGCTCCCACACCGTCTTCAGGCTTCACGGCGTTAATGGCATTATACAACGCGGATTGTTCCAGATAAGGAAGCAGATGGACGATTGTCCCAACTCGACCGCCGGTGTCACCAGGGTCTGGAAATTTCCCTGCCATTGAATCACCGCCAGCAGGAAATTCATTGAAAGTATCGTGATGATTATGAAGTGCTAAAACAATCTGCTTAATGTTATTCAGGCACTGCGACCTGCGGGCAGATTCTCTTGCCTGCTGAACCGCAGGGAGCAGCAACGAAACCAGGACTGCAATAATTGCGATCACAACCAGCAGCTCAATCAGTGTGAACCCCCGGCGTTCATGCTGCCTCACGGCATCCATGAAGTGCTGATGTCTCCTGAATCGCATAGTAAGTCTCCATAAATGACACAAAAAATGAAATTATTGGGGCCCCTTGAGAACAGTACGAACGGGAGCCCCAACGTCAAATGTCACATTAGGCTGGCCTTTTTCCACATTGACGACCAATGTGGTGGTCTGCGGCATTGAGTACTTCACATCCACCAGATTCACATTCTCAGAAGCCTCGGAGGTGATCGGAGTGTCCAGATTTGAAAGATCTGTCGCCGTTTGCTTCGGGATTTCCATTTTGGAAATCAGGACTTTGTATTTCCCTGCCGGGGCACCACGAAATTCGCCAACCGTCTTGATTGCTGCGTTTCCGTTGGCATCGGTGGTCGCTCCGCAACTCCAGGGCACCCCTTCTTTTTCTGGAAGAATGCGCACAAATGCCCCCTCAACCGGTGCCCCTTCCTGGAGCACAGTGACGGTGAGAGGAAAGAGCGGCGGCAAATTGGCCGGCTGGCTGACTTTCTGACAACCACTGCCAGCGATCGTAATGACCAGCGAGAAAACCAAGATGATGTATTGCATGCTTGACCTGAAAATTGGGACCAATCCGTTCACACGGGACTTCCAAATCTGGAAGCCTGGTCCAAAGCGTTGTGAAGGGAAGAGGGAAAAATGAAGAGCGGAAAGGAAGAGCGGAAAGACTGCCTGATGCTTTCCCCTGGCCTCGATCCGAATACGCTCGGAACGACTGTCGCACCACCATCGACATGCAGCAGCAGGTGCTGGCCCAGAGACCAATGGCGACGAAAGAATGAACTTAGAAACAACCACGCCCACGAAGAGGACACCACTGCCGCGCAGAAGGCGGCAAAGAACAGTTCATGAAAATCGCTGAAGTGGATCACGAAAAACACCGGGAACTTTAGATCGGAAGTCCTGCTTCCAGGGTGTGAAATAACGTATTGTTAAACTTTGTGTTACTACGCGAAGATTAAACTTTACTCTCTTTCCAAAACTGCGAAGGGTACGCATCTCTCCTGGTCGAGATATTCCCACCGACTCATCACTGGCGGTACTCACAACTTATTCGGTGAACATTTTATTCGGTGAACAGTCTTCGGATGAGCAGTAGGGGGGGGAGGAGCGGCTCGTCAGCCGCGAGATATGCCAGCCCCCTCTGAATTCCAAAGCCATGCTACGGCAATAAAAATCAGGCGGCGCTTTTTCATATAATAGACTTGAAGTAGTTGGACCTCAATGGGAAAATTTCACATTTTGCGACATTCACCAAAATGCCCGCAACATGACAGGCACTACGGTTCCATCCTTTCATCTCAACATGAGCAAAGCCCTCAAGCCAAATCAGGGCATTCGCCTGAGGCAAACCGGGCAAACTCCTGGCGGGCGAAGCTCCCACGCCGAAGCTCCCTTTCACCAATCGAAACGCGAGCAGCGCGGACCCAGGCTCGAGCAACTTGCTCGATCTGAGAGAATGCATCTCGTTCTTCCGCTGTCGGCTTGGTACGATAGGCTTTAGAAAGGGAATCTAATGTCAACTCCAACGAATCGACGATCATTTTTGACAATGTCCACCGCCGGCAGCTTCCTGGCAATGAGTGGACCCTTTGAATTCCTCAACCGTCTGCCTCGACTGACGGCGGCGGAGGTGGCTTTGCCGCCCGCAATGGTTCGGTTCGATCCCGCCATCGAACCGCTTGTGCAACTCATCGAGACCACACCTCGCCCGCAATTGCTGGAGCAGGTTGCTCAGCAGATCCAGACCGGCACGTCTTATCAACAGGTGCTGGCAGCTTTGTTGCTGGCGGGAATTCGTAACGTACAGCCACGCCCTTCGGTCGGATTCAAGTTTCATTGCGTGCTCTGTGTGAACAGTTGCCATTTGGCCAGTCTGACCGGTCCGGATGAAGATCGCTGGCTGCCGATTTTCTGGGCGCTTGACTATTTCAAGGGAGCGCAAGCTGACGAAGCACAGAAGACCGGATGGCACATGTCAACCGTTAATGAATCGCGTATCCCCTCTGCTTCACAGGCACGCCAGTTGTTTATCGATGCGATGGAACGCTGGGATGTCGAACAGGCGGATGCAGCTGTGGCCAGCCTGGCCCGCACTGCCGGAGCCACCGAGATCTTCAATCTGTTCGCCCAGTTTGCCGCCCGGGATTTCCGTTCCATCGGACATAAAGCGATTTATCTGGCGAACAGCTGGCGCACGCTGCAGGTGATCGGCTGGGATTATGCCGAGCCGGTATTACGTTCACTGGCCTTCGCACTTCTGAATGCAGAAGGGAACAAGAACCCGGCCGAACAGGATCTTCCCGTCGATCGCCCCTGGCGACAAAACCTGGAACTGCTCTCACAAGAATGGCCGAAGGACTGGGAAAACGGCAAAATCGATGAGACCGCCACTCGGGAATTGATCTCCCAGTTTCGATCCGAAGACCCGCAGGCGGCAGCACGTTCCGCCGCAGGCATGCTTCAGCGGGGAATCTCGCCTCAATCGGTCTGGGATGCGGTTTTTGTCGGCTCGGGGGAACTGCTGATGCGGCAACCGGGGATCATCGGCCTGCATGGTCTCACGACCGCCAACGCGATGTGCTACCTGTGGCGAAATGTGGCAGAAGACACACTTCGAAAACGCTTGTTGCTACAAGCCTGCTCGTTCAACACTATGTTCCGTGATGCAGCGATTGGTCGCGGAAAGCTGAAGCCGGAAACGATTGATTCTGTGCCGCAGCCCGAGCCGACCCAGGGTTCTACGCTGGAGGAGATTTTTGCCTCCATTTCGACCGACAAAATGCGGGCCTCCAACGAGGTGCTGGCCTATCTGGCTGCGGGTGGACATCCGGAAGACTTTATCGCTGCCGCCCGGCGTACGATCTTCCTCAAAGGCCGCGATGCACATGACTACAAATTCAGCTCCGCGGTACTGGAAGATGCCGCTCATGTCAGCGAACACTGGCGCCATCAATTTCTTGCCCTGTCCGTGTTCAATCTACGCGGCACCAGCGACCGGGACAACCCGATTCTCTCCCGCACCCGCGAAGCACTCGCCTAGAGTCTGTCTAAGAACTCGATTCATGCCCAATTTGCGCACAGCATGTTGTGGGGCGTGTTGCGAATCACACAGCATATAGCCACACAAGACTGGTTTAGAGCCAATACCGTTGAATTAAGCCTGCTATTGAATGCCGTTGGTCCATGAGATAAGGACTTACGTCAAATGCTGCCCAACAAAACAGTGAACATTTGCTCTTAATTCAACGGTATTGGGTTTAGAGCAAGTTGCTCTGGCCTGGGCCCGCGCAGCGCGCGTTTTGACTGATGAAAGGCAACTCGCCGCGTGGCGGGACGCGGCCCATGCGGGGTTAATGCGCTCTAATTGGGTTCTCGGACAGACTCCTAGGAGCCTGTCCGAGAACTTTGAAGTCCGCACCATGATGAGGAAATTTTTGAAACACAGAGGGACAGAGAACACGGAGGCACACAAACCTGATCTCTGTGTCCTCCGTCCCTCTGTGTTTT
>Ga0182738_1000477_pt1 | contig 56651 bp, 46 predicted proteins | sample eDN5th30CBELigMG_FD_128876 | JGI IMG/M metagenome (GOLD analysis project Ga0182738, IMG submission 128876) | Enriched Miracle-Growth compost microbial communities from Emeryville, California, USA - eDNA 5th pass 30_C BE-Lig MG (version 2)... ... | reverse complement strand
CTGCACGCTCTTGGTCACCATATCGCCGAAAACCGACAGCAGGCAAATCAAGAGCAGTAGCGGAATGCCCACCAGCAAGGCGCGAAGCCGCAGCCTTCCCGATAACGCCGGTTCACACGAAGCTGCTTCCTCCGCAGATGCAGACTGAAGATCGGTATTTTCCATCATGGTGTAGAAATGAAAAAGTACTTTTGATAGCCGCAAAACTGTGCTATGAATTATGCCATAAAAGTACTTTTGTGTTATTGCAATCTGTGCAATGCTAAGAAACAGCAGATAATAAGACGGGCAAAAAAGCCTCGACAATCCACTGCTTACTCACGGCATCACCGATGCCAACCACCCATTGCGCGTCCTGCGCGTCAGCCGGGCGCTGCACTGCCGCCGTCAGCGTGTGCCTGCCTTTTTCCAGATAGATCGCCGCCACTTGATGGGGCGGCGCGCGATGAAACGATGGCGCCATTACGCCGCTTTCCCGCTCCAGCAAAAACGCGCCGTCCACCCAGACACGGCAACTTTGCGGCGTATTAAACATCACCAGAACTTCCCGGTTCTCTTCCAGAATAAAGGGATATTCGACAATCGCAATTTCATCCTCAAAAGTACTTTTAGGAAGCGTTGTAAAAGTACTTTTAAGCTCCACGCGGCGCATCTTATCTGGAAGCTCCAACGCGTTCGCGGCTGGCATTGATGGCGCAAATCCCATCAACACTTCGATATTTAAATGCGCCGCATTTTGTTCTTCATCGATAACATCCGGCCAGCGCCCGTTCAGACGTTTTTGCAAATCCAGCACTAAATCCGTAAATCCATCCAACGTGTCCGGCGGATTTAAGCCGGTGATCGCAGGGCTGAGCACCAGATCGCGCCCAATGGGTTCTAACCATTTTTCGGGAATGCAATCAGGATTGATAATACCCATCAACGCGCCCACCGTGGCGGCGGTGCAATCGGTATCTTTACCGCAATTAGTAGCAATACAAATGGCGCGCGAGAAATCTCCCTCGCCGGCCAGCCAGCCCAACGCAGTAAAAGCGATATTCATCGGCGCGTCGGTAAAATTCTCATGGCCGTGATGTTGCAGAATTAATTCGCGCACGGCGCGCCAATCATGCAAATCGTCCCACCAATGTTGCGTATCGATAACCGCCCGTTTCACTCGGCTGTCATCGGGCAATGTATGCAGCGCATCGCGTAAAAGTACTTTTATATCACTTTCCACGAAAGCCGCACTCTCCAGGGCCGCTAAAAAAACTTCACCCCAAATGCCATCATCCGCATGATCCACACAAGCATCTTCATAGGCATAAGCGGCTGCTAATTCCGGCTGACCGGGCGCGAGGCAAGCCCAGATTTCACTGCGGATGGGAGCGCCCATACCGTTTTGAAACCAGTTGTCATGCGATCCCGAAAGCGGCGGTTTCAAACCATTCTTCAAATTCCGCAGCGCCACGCCATATTCGTCCCAGGGAAAATCCACATGATCCAGCCACGCCTGCGCCAGCGCATGCCGATTCACTTCAATCTTCTCCATGCGACCCAGCACGCAGGCCCAGACCACCTGTAAATCCAGATCGTCATTGGGCAGCATTTCCGTGGGAACCGGATCATAAAAATACAAATCGAACGGTCCATCCGCGCCTTCAAATGGCATCCCCAGCGTTCCGCCTACAGCTTTTCCCAGCCAACAAGACATCACTCGTTTTCTGTAATTATTCATTGATTTCTAATTATGTTTTCTGGAGGATTAGCTTTTTGGGCTTTGAGTGTTTCCTGCCAGATGGTATCAGCAATCGCCTTCATGCCACGATCGCCAGGATGCCAGCGAACTCCGGGGTTTTGATACACATTTTCCGATGCAGCACGGTTTTTGGGGTCTTTTGCGATAGGGCGCAAATCTACAAAAGTGGATCCTGTCGCCGAACATACTTCCTGCACGAAATCGTTTCTTTTCGCTTCTCCGCCCCACAGGCTGGTGATGAAAATCATCGCATCGGGCCGGGCCTTTTTCAGGGCATTGACAAGTTGAATATAGGGCTCCACAAAATTCTCTTTTGTCGCTTTCGCGGCTGGCAGATTATCGCCCATTTGCAACACAATGTAATCCGCGGCATATTGCACGGCTTCCGGAGGAGTCTTGATATTCGTTGCGATCATCGACATCACTTTTAATTCGGGCTTACGTCCGGCAGGTTCTTGCACCGCACAGATTTTGCTGTAAAGTTGATGCACATAATCATTTTCTTCTTTAGTGGCAGCCATTCCAAAGTCATGCGTCCATCCTAATTTTTTGGTGCTGGGGCCATGCCTGGTCAGGCTATTGCCGATAATAAGAATCTTCTGGATACGCTGTAAACGAGGCGCAGGATGCTTGGATTCAGGCGCGGAGAGCGTATAACGGGCCATGACAAAAGTAGACAGAATGGCACATGCAAAAATAGCGAAATGTTTGTTTGTTAGTTTCATGAACGTGATAAAAGTACTTTTACGATGAGTTATCGAGTGAATTCCAGCGCCGTCATCGAATGGGCAGGAAAGATGTGTGTAATTGAATCACCAGAAATTGTTAGCGGCGCGGCGGTTTCGGTTTCTTTGACTTCTTCCGATTTCATGTTTGTCGAAGCCAGCGACGGGCCGTCCACCGTCCAGTATCTGGCTGTTTTAACTGGAAAGTTTTTGAGATTGATGGTGGTTGCAATATCATCTTTGTCGTGTTTATTAAAAACCATCACATATAATTTTTTGCCGTCGGCGGATAAGCTGGATATGCTGGTAATAACAGGGTAAGCCGGAAATGTTTCCGAACGCATCGGCAAAATTTTCAAATTGCGGATTTCCAGTTTTCCTGTCACCGGCTGCTTTGATCGCAAACGCCAGACGATCTCAACACCCTTTGCATCAGGCAAAGTGCTGAAGCGTTTTTCAAACTTTTTCCAGTCATGCGCCTTTTGAACCCCTTCCACTGCAATGGCAGATTGCGTCTTATCCCATCCCCGTGTATCGGCCATACCCAGCCCCACATTCGCTTTATCCAAACCCTGGGAACGGCCCTCAAAACTAATCTGGTAGCCTGTGCCCGGAGCTGAGTGGATAGTTGCTATATGTACATAATATTCTCCTTTCATTTGCGAAAGCTCTGCCCGCAAAATCCCGCCCTGGGTGATAGCGGTGGCATAGCCGGGCCCGGTGGACGTTTTCAGATCCTGCGGTTTAAGTAGATTTTGATCGGAAAGTACTTTTTCATCGAGATACTCAGCACCATGCATGGGAGGAACATAGCGAAAGCCTTCAAAAGGCAGGCGAGGCGATGACACCTGCGTAGAGACCAGTCGCGTTCCGCCAAAATGTTGTCCCCATAAGCGGAACAAATAATACGCGGGGCGTTTTTTCCAAATCTCCTTTCCCGAATCGTCTTTCGTCTTGCGCACCATCCCCCAATAACCGTTGTAAATTTGCCAATAGTTGGCCATTAATACGTTTGAGTCAGGCTGTAATAAAACCCTAATGTAATCAGCGCTGAACAAAGCAGCCCCCAAAGAGAAGCGATAGGGAACGGGGTTATCCTGCACAAAAGCCGCGTTATATTCCGTAATGGCCAGAGGAATATCTTTACCGGTATATTGGCGAATTTTGGAACGGTATTTCTTCAGGACAATTTCCAAATGCCCGGAAGCGGCCATGCTAGCACGCATCATTCTATCCTGCGGCACATTATCAACATAACTCTGCGCCCACACGCCAATGGCGTAAGTGTGAACCACAATAAAATCCGCGCTGTCTTTCAATCCTTCAAGCACGATTTTATTCCAGGGATCATCGGGGCCGGTTCCAGTTCCCATTAACCCGCCGATCTTAATTGTTGGGTCCACAGCGCGCATCAATCGCGCACATGTATTGAACCATTGTGCATATTGTTTGGCGGTATATTTTTTATAGGGAATTACCTGCCCAACCGCATGATTACCGTGATCTGATTCATTGCCCATTTCAAAATAGCGCACACTATAGGGTTCAGGATGCCCCCACAGCGCACGTTTCTGCGCCCAGGGATGCGCGGCATCGGCGGGAGCATTCAAATATTCCACTAATTCCGCTGCATCTTGCGGCGTGCCGGTATATGCGCTCACATTCATCAACGGTTCCGCTCCCGTCTTTTTGCAGAATGCGATATATTCGTCGATTCCAAAACTGTAATTCGGTCGATCCTCCGGCTTTCCAACAGCGTCTTTCCAGTTGAAGTTGTGAGTAAGACATCCGCCGGGATAACGCAGCATTTTCATACCCACATTTTTGGAGATCTCAATGGCTTCGGGCACAAAAGCGCGTGATTCAGGATTCCAAACTCCCGATCCAGTTCGAGCCGGTCCATATTGGTGCACTTTGGTATAAGTGCCGAATTGATCGGCAGCTTCGATATTTTGCCCGAATACTCCCGGTTGCACATTTCCAATGACCGAGGCGGCATCAATTACGATATTGGCCTTCTCGCCATTTTCCGCTCCATATGAGCTAATGCCGAGAGATAACAGAGCCAGACCCACTACAACAAATTTAATACTATTCATTTTCTCACTATTAAAAGTATTTTTAGAAGCCAGATAAAATAACTTACGGACTGTTGAAAGGATTCCAGGCACTGCGATTCGTTGGAGCCGCTGCCGTGCAATCTCCACATTTTACGGCTTCGCGTTCCACGATTTCTGATTTGAGCCATTTCACATGACCATCTCCAAAAATCACATTTACACCGCCAAAATGCCGGCCGCTGTTACAATCATCCTGTAATGTCGAATACACAGCACTACAATCCGCATTTACAGATGTTCCCCCTCCTATGCCCGGAAGGTAAAAGTATCCATTTGACGGTGCCCATGTATCCCAATATCTCATAAAGTATGCACCGCCATCCATGATTGCATAAGCCGTTGACGGTGAGTTCATAGCAGCAATTGAAATCGTCCTACTCTGTGGCAGCATCACCGAATTGGCGCCATAATTACCATCATAAGGAGCCAGATGATTGCCCACCATTCTGGCTCGTTCTGATGACGGACAAACGAATACTTGCTCACTTTTGACATAAGGATCAATAACCTGTGGCCAAAGCCATAAGTTGCCTATCCACATAAAGCCATTGGGAGCCTTGGCACTGTTTGTACATGCCCCTGTGCTACACAAGCCAAACGGATAGCGTTCATCGTAATCCTGGGTATATTGCATCAATCCCAATCCAATCTGCTTCAAATTGCTCAAACAACTTGCTCTCCTCGCGTTTTCTCTCGCTCTGGCAAATACGGGGAACAATATCGCCGCAAGTATTCCTATAATAGCTACAACAACCAATAATTCTATTAGCGTAAACCCTCTTTTTTCTTTCACATGACCGTTCATTTTTAAATAACCATCCGTTTACGAAACAGCGATACAGTTATTATACCCACACAGGCGAATTTTTAAACATAATCATTAATAATTAATGTTTATTTCTCATATTTAACCAGTTCTGTGTGCAAGCTATTCGCAAATAATACTACACTATTTCCCAAATGGCTTTTCCCACCTCTCCCGATACCGAAACAGATCTGCATCAACGGGCACGCCAATCCCGCTCGGCGCGCGTGGCGGAATTATTGCGTCAGCGCATCAAAAGCGGTGTGTATGTTGCCGGATCGCAGTTGCCTTCGCTGCGCGTGCTGGCGAAGGAGTTGAAGGTCAGCCTGCCTGCGGCGCAACGGGCAGTGCAGCAATTGGAGCTTGATGGCATTCTGGAAGCGCAACATGGCGTGGGAGTGCGGGTGCGCGACAATGCCGATTGCCACAACGCTGCATTGCTTTTTGGATTTGTGCAACCCTATTTCAGCCGTTTTTCGTTAGCGTTGCAAGGATATATGGAAGAAGCACTCGATAATCGATCTAATTTATGCGTGGTTAAAAGTTCGCATAATGATGCGCGGCGCGAGCGGCGCGAAATCGAACGGTTGCTGGCCAATGGCGTTTCCGGCCTTTTGATCTGGCCGGTGGATGGCGATACCAACGGGCTGTTTCTCGAGGGAGTTGCCCGGCAAAATCCGGTGGTTCTGGTTGACCGCACCTTGCCGCAAGTGCAAACCCCAAGTGTGGTTCTGGATTACCTTCATGCGGCATACCAAATTACCCGTCATCTGCACAAACAGCAGCGCCAACGTGTGCTGGTGGTGTGCGATCCGGTGAATATCTCCAGCTTCAACCAACTTAAAAACGGCATCCGTCAGGAAGCGCGCCTGTTGGGGATTTCCGAAAACTTCCATTTTTATGATTATCCCGTCATCGAACTTATCGAAGCCGCTTATCAGGCCGATTACCGCAAAGCCGATGCGGCATTTCATACAATACAGCAGTTACTGCAACGGGAAAAATATGATGCCGTGTTCTGTCCGCAAAGCGAATTCTTCGATCTGGTTTTCGCCGATGCGGGGCGCGCAGACATTCTGAATGGCATTCATCTGCTCACCTTGCGAACGCCCGACGGCCCTCCGCATTCACGCCGCTATTTTGAGATGGAGATTGATGAATGGCTCATCGACACTTCGCGCATGTTGCTGACCGCCCTCGATTTGCTGCAAGATATGACGATACAACGCCGCAAATGGCGCCGCGTTATCAAAATACCTATTCGTCACAATTAAAAAGTACTTTTATCTCCCGCAATATCCCACCTGCGCCAGGCCAGGGTGTGATTTTTTGATAGAATCAACATATCACAATGATGTAAAGGAAAATATCTATGGCTATTTATGGTCGTTTTCTTGTAGACGGAGAAGCGCGCTACGCGCTGATTGACGGCGAGACGGCGCGATTTGTGGATGGCATTTTTGGCAAAGTGCAAATTACCGGCGAAACCTCGCCAGTAGCGGAATTGGAAATTCTGCCGCCTGTTGTCCCCAGCAAATTGATGGCAATCGGTTTGAATTATGCCGATCACGCCAAGGAATCCGGATTGGAAGTTCCCACTGTCCCGCTGCTGTGGATCAAAGCCAGCAGCGCTATTATCGCGCATAACCAGACGGTGGAACTGGCCTATCCGGAACATCGCACCGATTATGAAAGCGAATTGACGGTGATTATCGGCAAGCGCGCCAAACGCGTTTCCGAAGAAAACGCCGCCGATTACATTCTGGGCTACACCAACGGGCAAGACATCAGCGACCGCGATATTCAATGGTCGGAATCACAGTGGACGCGCGCAAAATCCTTCGACACCTACGCGCCGCTGGGGCCTTACATTTATACGGATGTCGATCCGTCCCATTTGCCGATTCAAACCAAAGTCAACGGCAAAATCGTGCAGGACAGCAACACCGAACAATTGATTTTCACGCCCGCGCAATTAGTGGCATTCCTTTCGGCACACATCACGCTGGAACCGGGCGACGCTATCATGACAGGTACGCCATTTGGCATCGCGCCGCTCAAAGCTGGCGATGTGATTGAAACAATTATTGGTGATATGAAGCCGCTGGTAAATCCGGTGAAAAACGCGGGACGGTGAGAGGCAGAATTTAGAAGTTAGGAGTTAGAAGTTAGAATACTCAGTGGGGGCAGGCCTCCGCGCCTGCTTATAAAATGTCAGCTCTGCTGACTCCTTGTTTTTGAAAACGGCAATAAGGAATAATTTTTATAAGCAGGCGCGGAGGCCTGCCCCCACTGACCTTAGGTTATATTAGGCGTGATTAGAAGGTGATAAAAGTACTTTTACCGCGCCGCAATCGTATATTTTTGTTGTATACTTTTTGCAATGATCAATTTTGAGTTGATTACTGGCTTTGATTGGAATCGGGCCAATAGCGCCAAGATTATTGACAAGCATAATGTCTTGCCTTCAGAAGCCGAACAGGTGTTTATGAATCAACCGTTGATCATCACCGAAGACGAAGTTCATAGCAGCCGGGAAAAGCGCTGGGCTGCGTTAGGATTTACTTCTGGAGGCAGACTTCTCTTCGTATCGTTTACATTGCGGGAAGAAAATACGCTGATTCGCATCATTTCCGCGCGTGATATGACCAAAAAGGAGCAACAAGCATATGAGCGCCACCAATAAAAAAAAGTTGCCACTTCCTCGCTTTAAAAACGAAGATGAGGAACGTGAATTTTGGGCAACACACGATTCCGCTGATTATCTGGATTGGAAAAACGCGCAAAAGGCTGTATTTCCCAATTTGAAAGCATCCACTTCGCACATCTCCTTGCGGTTGCCCCAATCGCTATTAGATGAGTTGAAAGCTGCGGCCAATGCCCGCGATGTTCCCTACCAATCGCTGATGAAAATTTGGTTGGCAGAAAAGATTGCTGAAAACCGCTTTCCGCCCGCCAATTCAAAACTGAAGTCGTCGAAATCATAATGAACCACAAAGAAAACACAAAGACCACAAAGATTTTTAGCCGTTTTTCTCTGTGCTCTTTGTGTTTTCTTTGTGGTTCATTAAAAGTACTTTTACCGCGCCGACTGATACATCTGATCCATCAAAATACTGCCGGTGGCGGCTTCTTCCACGCTGATTAAATCGATGTTCATCGGTTTGCCTTCCAGCTTGTCCCAGAACAATTCAAAGGCGTGCGGCTGTTGCGCGGGAAGATCTGTCCAGATTTCGCCGTCCGCGCCTTCCACCTTTTCGGAATAGTAATAGACGTCTGTTCCCTGCACCAGAATTTCGCCTTCTGTGCCATGCACTTCCACCGGCGCGCGCAGTTTGGCATCCGTCCAGGACGCGGCCAATTCGCCGATGGCGCCATTTTCAAAACTCAAAATTCCCACGCCGTATTCGTCGATATCGCCATAACGGCCAAAGCCGGAACCGAGGCTGGCCACTGCTTTTTGCACTTTGCCGCAAGATGGCGAAAGCGTCCACAGCAAAATATCCAGCGCATGCGCGCCGAGATCGGCGAAACCGCCGCCGCCCGCCAGTTGCGCGTCGGCGATCCATTTCCATTCATCGTCAAACAATCCGCGCTGCACGCCGTTATGGCAATTGGCCACGCGCATGCGGGTGATTTTGCCCAGATTACCGCGTTCGATTTCCTGCTTGATAAATTGCATGTGCGGCGTGCTGCGCAGCATGAATCCGGTTTGAAAAGTGACGCCTGCTTTTTGAATGACATCCGCCATTTGCCGCGCTGCGCCGGCGTTGATGGCTAATGGCTTTTCCGCGAAGATGTGTTTTCCGGCGGTCGCGGCCGCTTCCACCAATTCCAGATGCCGCGCCGTTTCGCTGGCGATAATAACGGAGGTGATTTCGCGATCATCCAAAATCTGCTGCGCAGAATCGACGGTTTGAGAATGCAACTTTTCCGCGTTTGCCGCCGCGCGCGCCGCGTCGTGATCATAAACCGCTTTGACTTGGACGTCGTCGCGTTTATGGATCATGTTGATAAAGCCAGGAGTGTGAATGTGGGCCGTGCCCAGAAATGCTGTTGTTTGCATGATAGTAAAAGTACTTTTATTCTAACATTGATGAACAGGATAATCTTGAATATCCTGTTTATCGATGTTAGATTTCTTTCTCAAAAGTACTTTTGGTTTTAAACGCCATAAAGACATTAAAATATCAAGTTAATAGCGTGTCATTTCGACGTCATTCTGAAGGGAGCTCTGCGACCTGAAGAATCCCCCGAAGTTTCAACGCAGTTCGTTGTAAACCGGGGGATTCTTCGGTCGCTGTCACTCTCTCAAAATGACCTGCGTTTTTACTACTTCATTTCCAACCAGGTGCTCCTTCGCAATGACAATGACAAGGTTTGTTTGTTGTCAATATAACGCCGATAACAATTCTTCTCTTAGCCCTTCACCGCCGGCGGCATTGGCCATCAACACAAATCCATCACGCGCGCTAACATCAAATAAACAAGTGCAGCGGAACATGTCGCGGTTGGCTCCAGCGTGGCCGTGATAGGTGGCATTTGCGGTTTCGAGAATCTCCCAACCCAGGCCGCGCAAAGTGCGTTTGCCATAGGATTTGGTGTGCGGCGCTTCGTAGTGCGACGCCAGCATTTGCATGAGCATTTCTTTCTCCAGCGAATGGGACGCAGCGCGGTCGGGTTTCAATATTTCCTCGATAAACAGCGCATAATCGGAGGGAGTGGTATACAGTGAAAACGCAGCATTGGGCCGGGTGAACGGATTCCGCTCTTTCTCCGGTTGGCCGTTTATGTCGTGGCCGACGGCAACATCATCGAACTCATCTTTCCACACCAGGCTGCTGTTTTTCATGCCAAGCGGCTGCATCAATTGCGCATCAAGCCATTTATGCAACGGCGTATTAGTTATCGATTCCACCGCGCGTTGCAGGAACCAGAAACCTTCACCGGAATATTGATAGTCGCTTCCCGGCTCAAAATGCACCACCAGCGGTTCATCGCCATCGCGATCTCCAGGCCGCCAATTGGGCAATCCGCTGGTATGCGTCAGCACCATGCGCGCCGTGATTATTTCGTGCAACGGTTCGTTTTCGATATAAGGATGCCCCAGATATTTCACCAACGGAACATCCAGATCGAGATATTCCCGCTCCACCAGTTTTAACACCGCATAGGCAAATAGAGGCTTGGTCATGGAGCACGCTTCAAAGATAGTATTCGCGGTGACGGCTTCCTGTGTCTGGATGGAGCGCACTCCAAATTGGCGTGTCCAGGCGAGCGTGCCGTTTTCGATACCCACAATGCCCACGCCCGGCACATGATATTTGTGCATTAAATCGGGTAGAACTTGGTCGAACAGAGTGCTTATTTCTGATAATCGAAATTTGGGCAATTGTGGGTCATTCATGATTGGGAAAGTGTGGCACAATTGTAGAAGCGGCATCTTGCCGCTTTATGATTAAGTGGCGGGACGCCGCTTCTATTGGGCTTCTGCCTGGAAAAGTACTTTTCCTTCCAATAATGTCGCCACGATTTTAAGCGGCCCTTCCTGCGTTTCGCGGAACAATGTCAAATCCGCCAGATTGCCAACTTTCACACTTCCTGTATTTTTTAAATCCAGTAAATTCGCCGGATTGGTAGCCACGCTTTGCGCGATTCCGGCCATGCCGAGTTCCGTCCAGCGCAAGGCATTTGCCACGCAGACATCCAGCAAATGTCCGGCTCCGGCGAGATAGGGCGTTCCCGCCAGGGCAATTTTGCCGCCGGGCAACACTTCATGCGTTTCGCCATAAACGCCCGGCGGCAATCCGCCCAATGCTGCCGCGTCGCTGACTAATACCAAATGTTCCGCGCCTTTGACGCGCGCGAAAATCTTGACTAATTCCGGCGGCAAATGATCGCCATCGGCGATGATTCCGGCAGTCAATCTGTCATCGGCCAATTGCGCGAATATGTAATTGCGGTGGCGCTGAATTTGATCGTGCGAGCCATTGCCCAGATGTGTGGACATGCGCGCGCCCGCTTTGGCGGCATCGTGAATTTGCTCTGGCGAAGCACCGGTGTGCCCCAGCGAAATCACGATGCCATTTTCGACGGCTTTTTCGATAAACGAAATGGAGCCTTCGCGCTCCGGCGCTAACGTCAGAATTTTAATGCGCCCTTCTGCGGCTTCCTGAAATCGCTGAAATTGATCCCAATCCGGATCGCGGATGCAATCCAATGGATGCGCGCCACGCAGACCATCTTTCTCCGAAAGATAGGGTCCTTCCAGATGAAAACAACTCATCGCGGTTTGTAAAATGGGATCAGTGGCCAATTGTTTGGTTATTTTGCGAAAGGCATTAACAATGTTTTCTTCGGTGTTGGTGACAACCGTCGGGCACAAACGCGTGGTACCGGTTTTGGCCGCCAGTTGCAGGATGTTGGCCGCCGCCTGTTCCTGATCGAAACCGGTATCCCAGATGCCGGAATTAAAATCATAACCGCCATAACCATTAAATTGCGCATCAATAAACCCCGGCGCAATCCACACATTCGCTCCACCAAAAGTACTTTTGGCGCTGGCGTCGGCTGGTTGAATTTGGGCAATGTGATCGTTTTCAATGGTGAGCTGAACCAGTTCCCCGGTTTCGCAAAGTTTTCCTGTGATGTTCATAAAAGTACTTTTCCTCTCCGGTTCAATTATAGCAAAGGGGAAAACTCAGTCGGTGGTATTGACCTCACACAGAATTCCATTATTTGAAGTATTTGTCCGCGCGATTATGTTCCACCATCTCGTTGTGATAGTGGTGATAATAGTCATCACGCAAATTTCCGCAGCGTTTGGCGTTGTAGGTAAGGTATAGCGAACGCCGCGGATAGTCGACGGTGTTTTTGCCGCTTTGGTGCGGTGTGAGCGAATGAAATATCAGCACATCGCCAGGTTGTGTTATCATCTTTTCGCCACGCGCGGGATCGATGAGAGTTGCCTGTTCTTCCGGTGTAAAACCGCGTTCTTCGCCGGGCGTGGTCAGCAATTTATCATGATACCCTTCGAATAATTCGATGCAACCATTATCGGCATCGGCGCCATCGATCTGGAAAGATACCGATAATAAATCGTCCGCCGGTGCAAAATGTTGCCAGCCCCATGCCCAATCCTGGTGCATACCGTAGCCGCTCATGCCCGGCAATTTATAGATGAGCTTATCTTTGAAGAGCAACGGTTCATCGGCGAATATTGCCTGCAATACGTTCAGCAATCGCGCGTCCTGAATCAATTGCACAAAGAGCGGCGAAATGTCCGCAACCGGATCAATTTTTTCGGGATAGGGAATATCCGGAAATTTGAATGGCGTGCGTTTGTTGTTGGGATCCACCAGATCCAGGCCCTGCAATCGGACGCACTCTTCCTGCCATCCGGCAATTTCTTCGGCGCTGAACAGGCCGCTCAACTTCAGGAATCCACGCTGTTTATATTCCTGTGCTAGTTCTTCTACGGGTTTTGTTTCACTGCTAACTGCCATCATAATCTCCTTTTTGCCGTTGTTAAATTTCGGCTGATGAGGTAATGTTACATCATAGAATGCGCTATTTTAATAGTACTTTTTATCCAGAATATGACCGAATTTGATATTATTGGAAAAGCCGTTTACGATGATTCCGTGCCGCTATCACATGCCGCCATCAAACGCGCTATGGCGCAAATGGGCCTGACATTCCCCTTTTTTATCGTTGCGGCAAAACCGGTGGATGACGGAATGCGAATACCGGGAGGAAAATACCGGCAAAAGTACTTTTGGCATCTGCACGAAGGATTGATTTATATCCTGTGGAGTGAAACGGCACGGGAACAGCTTTCTTTGGAAAAGCGGGAATGGCTCTGTGGCGAAGCGACGCGCTGCGCGCGGCCTGAGGATTTGGTTTCGCAACTGCAAAATGCCATTCTTTCTTTCCGGCGCGTTGAGCTGGATTCACTGATTCATCACCAATCGTTGTCACTTTCGCTGGCAGCGGAATTAGATGCGCGGCATTTGGCGCTGGCGCGAGTGCGGGAAGCGATGGAGAAAAGTACTTTTAGCGAAGATATCTGGCGCGGCGCGGTGGAAATTTGGCTGGATACGGTGTTGCTGCGCCATCAAAAACACCTGAAAACATTGCGCCGCAAACTGAACGAATTTTTGAGCCTGATCACGGCCACGCTGGACGACAGTTCGCTATTATCCAATTGCTATTGCCGGTTGCAGCGGGAGTTGTCTCAAACCTATTTGCTCAGCGAGTTGCGTGTGCGTTTTCCTCTCATGATTGCAGAGCTGGCGCGCGATACGCCGTGGCCCGTGATGTTGTCTTCGCAGAAACTTTCGCCCATTACCCGACAAGCGCTGGCGTGGATTGAAGATAACTACCGGCAATCTGCCACGGTGGCGCAATGCGCGGCATCCATTCCCGTCAGCACCGCCTATTTATCCCGTTTGTTGCGTGAGGAAACCGGGCTTTCGCCCATTCAACATTTGCAGCAAAAACGGCTCGCTCACGCAAAAGTACTTTTACAGGAAAAGCAATTGACCATCGCGGAAATAGCCGAACGTTCCGGCTTTGGATCGCCGGAACATTTGTTCCGCTTCTTCCGCAAATCCACAGGAATAACGCCCGCAACATATCGGCGCAATATGACCTTGTAGTTAATCTGCCAATGGCGTAAGTCGGAAGAGGCCGCCGCCTTTGGCATCTTCGATCACCCAGATCGCGCCATCGGGCGCAACGGCGACATCGCGCAGGCGGCGTTTCATGTCCCAACGGCCAGCGGGCTTGGGATTTCCCTGGGCATCAAAGGCGAGGCGGCTCAATGATCTCGATCCCAATCCGGAAATCAGCAGCGAACCATTCCATTTCGGGAACATGGCGCCATCATAGAAAACCATGCCGCCGGGCGCGATGACCGGATCCCAGTAAATGGCCGGTTTCGCCAGATCCGGCCTGGTGTCCGGGCTGGGAATCGGCACGCCATTGTAATTTTTGCCATAACACACCAGCGGCCAGCCGTAATTTTTTCCCGGTTCCAGCAGGTTCAATTCGTCGCCACCGCGCGGCGCATGTTCCAGTGACCAAAGTTTGCCGTCCGGCGCAAAGGCCAATCCATAGGCATTGCGATGTCCCGATGTCCAGGTTTCTGCGGGAGTTTGGTTTGGCGTGGAATAGGTATACGTGTAAACCGTGGGTGCGGTTTTGGCCTGTTCGGTGTCGCGCGGCGGATTGATGACATCCAGTGTTTGCGATCCGGTTTTTCCGGCCTGGGGATTTCCTGGTGCAGGTTTGCCGTCGAGCGTTAGTCGCAATGTTTTTCCTAACGGTGAATCCGGGTTTTGCGCCGGCGTCATGCGCTGGCGTTCGCCCACGGAAAGGTAGAGATACTTATTATCGGGCGAAAATGCCACCGCTCCGCCAAATTGCCCGCCGCGGCCACCGGCTGGATCGTGCCAAAGTACTTTTAAATTCTCCAGCTTTGCGGAAGCATCATCAATCACCAATTGCGCGCGTGAAAGCGCCAGGCCGGAACCCTTATCTTCCGGTTCGGAATAGGTCAAATAGATGCTGTGATCATCGGCATAAAACGGCGAAAGATACACGCCCAGCATTCCGCCCTGCCCGCCATAAATCACCGCCGGCACATTTTGCACCTGCGTCTTTTCGCCCTTTTGCGTAACGATCCACAGCCCGCCGGTTTTTTCGGTAATCAACATTCGCCCATCGGGCAGAAAGGCAATGCGCCACGGCAGATCAAAATCCGCCACGCGATTCACATCAAACGGCAGTGGCTGTGATTTTTCGTGGCCGGCATTAATAGGTTCTACAGGTTGGCTGGCCGCTGGCTGCGCCGGTTTGGAAGCTGGCTTTGGAGCTTCTTCACGGGTATTGTTCTGTGCCTGACAACCAGAGACGATGAAAGTTAAAAGTCCTGCGGTAGCGATAAATGAACGCATTAGAATTTCCTCCCGGAAAAGATGGTTTAAGTGTAACGTTTAAAAGTACTTTTTGGGCCTTTCCACGTTAGAAAAACCGCCCTTTATCCGTGCAGTAATCTGATAATCATCAATGCAAAGATGGCCGAGACACCTAGTGAGCACGCCGCCGTCATCATCACCGGACGTCCGGAGCGTCGCACGCTACACAAATCCGCCATCAATCCTAATCCCGCCATCGAAAGAATGGTCAAAATCGTGGCGGCCTCTCGCAAAATGCCGGCGGTGGCCGGAGAAATGATTCCAGTGGCGCGGGCGATGGCCAAAATGACGAAACCCAAAATAAAAGGCGGCACCATTGTTTGCCAGTTCGCCCAACGAAATTGCGCTGAAGCTGCGTTGTTATATCCTTTCTTAATGGTCAGAAAGAAAATAACCGGCCCCAACATCAAGACGCGGATCAATTTCACCAAAGTCCCGGTTTGCATCGCAACCGCGCCCGCCCCACTTGTTGCCGCCAGCACTTGCGGCACCGCGTAGACCGTCAACCCGGCCAAGATTCCAAACTGCGCTGATTTTATCTGCATTAGCGGCGCCAGCAATGGCAAACCAATCATCACGGCCGTTCCTAACAACGCAGTGAAAGCTACCGCGGCGGCAGTGTGATCTTCTTCGGCTTCAATCACCGGCGCGATGGCGGCAATGGCCGAATTGCCACAGATCGCATTTCCGCAAGCCACTAGAATCGCCAATTTTGAGGGCAACCCGAATAAACGCCCCGCCCAAAAGCCACAAAAAATAGCGGCAATCACAAAACAGATAATAGCGGCGGCGGCCGAAAACCCAGCCTGTCGTAATGCCACCACATCGATGGATGCGCCCAGCAATGCCACGGCAAATTCCAGCAATGGCTTGGCTGCGTAGCGGATCCCTGGTTGCAAATGCGAAGGAGGCTGATAAAATGCGCGCACCGCAATACCGATAATAATGGCGAGCACCAGACCTTCCAGAGGAACACGCCCCCAAAAGTACTTTTGGGCCGCCTGTAAGACCATTGATAAAACACCTATTCCCGTAGTGAGAATCAATCCCGGCAGTAATTTTCGAATCTGTTTTTGCATTGTTTCTCCCCGCAACCTGCGATGAAGAAAGAATAAAGCGATTCCACCTATAAATCAAATACATTATTTTTATGTTAGGATAACCATTTGGTTATGGACTTCAATTTGCATCATTTACGCCTTTTTGTTGCCGTCGTGAAAAACGCCGGATTTTCCAAAGCGGCAAAATCGCTTTATATCTCGCAACCAGCTATATCCAAAATGGTGGGCGAATTGGAAAAGCAGGTCGGAGTACCTTTGCTGGAACGCGGCGCCCGTTCGGTGATGCTCACTGAAGCCGGGAAAGTGTTGTATGAACATGCTCTCACCATTTTCGCTGCGGAGCACACCGCCGGACAGGAATTAGAAGCAATCCGCGGACTGGAAGGTGGAACGTTGCGCATTGGCGCCAGCACCACCATTGCCAATTACTGGTTGCCGCCTTATCTCGCGGAATTCTCGCAGCGACATCCTGCTGTAAAAGTACTTTTTACCAGCGCCAACACGCACGACATCGCCCAGCTTCTCCTGGAATATGAACTGGATATCGCTCTGGTGGAAGGTCCCGTCAAAAATGTCCGGCTAACAACACATCCCTGGAAAATGGAAGATCTGGTATTTGTCTGTTCCCCACAACATCCTCTGGCCCAACGAAAGCGGATCGATAAACGCTCGTTAAAAGGACTGGAATTAGTAATGCGGGAAAAAGGCTCTGGCACGCGCGAAGTTACTGAAATGGCTTTAGCCGCTGCGGGAATATCATGGAAGCCACTTCTGGAAACCACCAGCACCGAAGTGATCAAAAGAGTTGTGGAAGCAGGCATGGGCGCCGCCATCGTGTCGCTTGCCGCTGCGAAAAACCTGGTAGATCTGGGCCGTTTGCGCATTCTTTCCATTCCCCATTTGCAGCACAGCCGTCCGCTCTATCATTTGACCTTACGCAACCGCCGCCCCAGCACGGCGGCGCGGTCTTTTATGGCCTTATTGAATGAAGAAAGTGCTTTACGCGACTAACAGATTCCGGCAAAATGGATTCGTTTCCGCTTCTTCTTTGATGGTGGTGGCTGGGCCGTGGCCGGGAAGTACTTTTGTCTCCGGCGGCAGTTGCATTAATTTGCGCAGAGAGGCACGCAACGCGGCCGGATCACATTCGGGCAGATCAGTGCGCCCGACGGATCCGGCAAACAGCACATCGCCGTCAATGACCAGTTTTTCCTGTGCACAATAAAAAGAAACTGAACCCGGAGAATGGCCGGGCGTATGAATAGCCTGGAAGCGCAATTCGCCCAAGTCGAGGATTTGGTCATTGTTTATCCAATGATCCACCGTGGCCACATCCGGCGGTGGAAAGTTAAGCCACATCGCCTGTTCTTCCGGATCCTTTGTCCATACTTGATCGTCAGTATGCAGATAAACCGGCAATTGATAGGTGCGCTGCCACCATCCGCTACCATGCCAATGATCGAGATGGGCGTGAGTGAGCCAGATGGCAGTGAAAGTGGCTCCCGCCGTCACCATATTTTCCGCAGCAAGGCTGACTTGTGGATTAATAAAGGAGGGATCGATAATGACAGCCTGACGTGTCACCGTGTCTTCCAAAAGATAGACATTGGTTTGCAGAGGGCCGGAGACGAAGGTTTGAACGCTTAAGCTCATACTTAGAAGGATAGCAACCGGCCTTTGTGGCCGCCATATATTTTATACTAAGACAATACGAAAAGTCGCGCCACCATAAAAGTACTTTTGCAATTTATGACGAACGAAAACGGTTTGGAAGAAGAAAATCTGAATGCCGCTCAAGTGGACGCGCAACGCGCGCGACATCTGCTGGATCGCGCGCTGGGATTATCTGAACGCGGTGATCTCGCGGGTGCAATTGTGGTTTGCCGTCAGGCGCTGGCACTGGCACCGCATCAGCCACAGGGCTGGTCGATGCTGGGGCTTTTGTATGAGCGCAACGGCGAAATTGATGGCGCCATCGAAGCCTATGGCAAAGTGTTAGAGTTATCTCCGTCCAGCACTCTGGAACGCGAAAGTCTGCAACGCTTGCGCCAGCACAAAGGCCCCACGCCGCGACCGGCTCCTTCGTTTCATTTTGATAATGGAACCGATCCCGCCGTGCCGCTTACCCCGCAGGCAGCAAATCCCATTCATCAACAGTCAACTTCGCCCATCCGCTGGAATTCCTTTTATTTTCGCAGCCTGCCCTTTGCCCTGGCAGCGCTGTGTTGTCTGATCATTTTGATCGCCGCGCAACGTTCGGCGTTCCACCGGCAACATGCCGATCGCGTCAATCCCCCGCTGGCTCAATCGCAGCAAATCGCCACACCCGCTCCCTCTGCCACGTCGGGCACACCGGCTGCTGGCGCCACAACGCCGCCCACCGCTGCCGATTTACCGCCCACGGCGCTGGCGCCTCACGTTTCTCACACCATGCCAGATACTCCAACTAATCAGCCACCGGCGCCCTCTTCCACGGCAAATCCGGTTTCACCCGTACCACGCCCTGCTCCACCCAAGCGTTCTTCCAAACCGACAGCAAAACCGAAACCCAAACCAAAACCGGCGGCAAAACCACAAACCCAGCCCAAGGCTCATTCGTCCACTCCTTCGGAAATGCCGGTGTTGCCGCGGCCCAAGATTACTCTTCCGCAGCGCAGCGCTCCGGCTCAGCCGTCAGAAAATAACAGCAATCATTCCACTGCCAATCCCGCACCAAATAACAGCGGCGGTTCCAGCAGCGGCCCCGTGGATGTGGGAAACTCTGATGATAGTAAATACATACCTATCAATCCGCCCTCCTTCCCCAACGCCAGCCGGGATTAACGCGGCCCTTGACGGAAGCCATATTTACTGAGACTACCATGAAAAAACAGGTTTTACGTTCATTGTCCCCTGCCGCCAAAAGTACTTTTCTCCATGGCGGTAAAAGTACTTTTGCAGCTACATTAGCACTGGCCGCAGTGGGTCTGGCCGGTGGAACGGCACAGGCACAGCTTAAAGGCAAGACCCTGCCCGTGGAATCACCGGCAAAACCCCAGCCACAACCCGCTCAGCCCGCCCTCGCACCCATCGCGGAGAAACCTGCCGCGCCGCCCAAAGCAGGCCCTTCAATTCCCACCTCGCCCGCCGAGATGCCCTCTCTGCTGGGAAGCAACAAGCTAAGTGCCAGTCTCAGCGTGCTGGTATTGGGATTAGACGAAGCCGATCTGCGGCAGTCACCGGCCTGGCAGCCCGCTCCCGGCAAAACGGCAGATGAGGCAGATGAACCCAAAGTCGATGCAGGCGACGCGAAAGAAGACGACACGCCCACCTCACAACTTGAAAAAGCCTTATTGCCACCTGAAATGGAAATCGGCGACCGGCCGCCCGGGCACTCACAAATGGTTGCAGCGCCGCTGCGCCGGATTCTGGCGGGTGCGGGCGCCGGTGAGGTGCTGAATGCGCCTTTGGACGGCACTTCCATGATGCGCACTCTCAATGCGGCACGTCTTTCATCGCGAGTGCTGAGCGCAGCCCGTTCCACCATTCGCCAAATTGAATCACAAGCATTACAAAGCAGCGGAGCGCCCGCGGAAATCCCCGCCGCCTTGCAGCAACAGGCCACCGCCGCCTTCACGCGCATCGGACAGGCCATGGGATATCGCGCCGTGGTGGCCGTGGTAGCTCCGGCCGCCCCCTCGCCCGGAGCGCCGCAAGCGTTGCTTTTCCTGGTGGATGCACAGGAACAAACCGGCCAATTCATCCCCGTCAGTGCCGGTGATTCCGATCCCAACAGACTGGCCGCCGCCGCGGGAGCACTACTCTTACCCCGCCTCAGCCAATGGCCGCCATCCAGCTCCAGCCAGATTCAATCACAAGTCGATCAATATCTCAAAGCAGCAAAGGATGCCGCCGCTCACAACGATCTTCCCGCCGCACAGGATTACATTAATCAGGTGGTCGGCCTGCAGCCCAATAACGCCAAAGCCTATGAAACGCTGGGCGATCTGCTGCAAAAAGCCGCGCCGCGCGCCGCCGCTCTGGCTTATTCATCGGCACTGGACATCACACCGGAAAATGGCCCCTTGTGGAGCAAGCTGGCTCTGACCTACACCCTGGGCAGCCACCCCAATTGGCCCAGTGCGCTGGATGCCGCACAAAATGCGCTCTCCAACGGATATGATTCGGCGCTGTTGCGCACCGTGATGGCTTCGGCGGAATTTGGCCGCGCGCGCATTTTCACCAAAGCTGGCCGGGACGATCAGGCCGATCTCGCCAATAGACAGGCCAAGGATTACCTCGATGTCGCCATGAAATTGCTGCCCGGCGATTCCAGCATCTCCGCCAAAGAGAGCAAACTCATCGCCGCCAACCTCATTTCAGCCCAACGATTCAGCGAAGCGGCTTCCATTCTCGATACTGCCTCACGAAAATACCCGCAAGACGCCGAATTGCAACGTCTCTACGCGCAGGCCTTATCCGGCACCAAAGACCGCACCGAAGACGCTTTCGTGGCCTGGTCCGCGGTGTGGCGATTGGAAAAAGAGGAAACCGTGCCGCTCGATGCCGACCGTTATTCCAACCTTGCTAATGGCTTTGACAAGCACATCTTTAACCTCGCCCGCGCCGCATCCATGCTCACCAGCAGCGCCTCCGCCGGCACCATTCCGGCTGCCAGCGCGCTGCCTCAGGTGCAACGCTATCTCGCGATGATGAAAGAATCGGTAGATGCGCTGCGCCTCATGCATCCGCCGGCCGGCCGGCTCACCACCAGCGTGCAGGCATCGCGTCTCATCGCCGGCGATTTGTTCGTGCAGGCCGTGGAAAGCTATGTGCTCTATTTGCAAAACAACAATAATGACGTCCTGGCACACGGCGGCCAACTCCATTACCAGGCCATCGACCGCCTCAACGCGGCGCGCAAAGCGTCGTGATGGATATAAGCCAGAAATCAGAAGTTAAAAGTTAGAATGCGGCTCTTAAAAGTATTTTGGAGAAAAGTACTTTTAAGAGTCTCTCTTTTGCCGCGTTTCCCTTAATGCTTATCAGCGAATTCGATTATCATCTTCCGCCCGAACGTATTGCCCAGCATCCTGCCGAACCGCGTGACAGCGCGCGCCTGCTGCATTTGCAAGCCAGCGCTCCTGCGGCGCAGCGCATTTCTCATCATCAGGTAAGCGATCTGCCGGCATTGCTGCGGCCCGATGATCTTCTCATCACCAACGACACACGCGTGCTGCGGGCGCGATTGCATGGCCACAAAAGCACCGGCGCCAAAATCGAAGCGCTACTCCTGCGCGAAGTGGAACGCAATCTCTGGGAAGTGCTGCTGCGCCCATCGGCGCGTCTCAAGGTGGGCAGCAACATCATCTTTGAAGCCGCTGGCACACAAGTGCACGCCAGCCCGCAGGAACGGCTGGATAATACCTGGCTATTGCGTTTTAAAAGTACTTTTGCGGATAAAAGTACTTTTAATATCCGCCACCTGCTGGATCAATTGGGCGAAGTGCCGCTGCCGCCTTATATCCACGCCAGCCCCAGCGATCCCGAACGCTATCAGACCATCTATTCCCGCGCCCATCCCGAAAGCACCGCCGCGCTGGATTCCGCCGCCGCCCCCACCGCGGGACTGCATTTCACCCCGCAACTCATGGACACCTTGCGCCAGCGCGGCGTGCAATTCGCATCCGTGACGCTGGGCATTGGCCTCGGCACTTTTCTTCCCGTCAAAAGCGACACGTTGGAAGGGCATCACATGCACCGCGAGGAATTTGATATTCCTGGTAGCACCGCCCGCGCCATCCGCATCCAAAAACAAGCCGGCAAACGCGTCATCGCCGTGGGCACCACTGTGGCCCGCGCACTGGAAGCGGCCAGTCAAAATGGTCCCTTAAAAAGCGGCCCCGGCAGCACCGATATTTTTATCTATCCGCCCTATCGCTTCCGCTGCGTAGACGCTATGCTCACCAATTTCCATTTGCCTAAATCCACCCTGCTTGCCATGGTTTCGGCGTTAGCGGATAATCTGCGTGGCTCGGAATCTGATTTAACAGGGATTGAAATTATGCAACACGTGTATAAAATCGCGGTACAGGAAAATTATCGTTTCTTCTCTTTTGGTGATGCGATGTTGATTGAATAAAAGTACTTTTGATTAACCATCGATAAAAGTACTTTTATCGGTTATTTACAATTGCATCGAATTTGACACTCTACTTCGCAAATGAAAGCATGCATAAAATTATTAACCGACAACAATTTCATTTAAACTCGAGTACAACGTTTCTTGCAATCGGAACGGATTATAAACGCGGATAAAAAAAGTTTCTTTGCGCCCAACGCCCAACTCTTCTTTACGTTCAATTTTGGCTGTAGCATTTATTGTGATTTTCTCTTTGCATGAAATCATCACCCTATCGAGCGTTTTTCCAACACCCCGTTTACCGGCATTCAAGCTTTGATCTGGACGCTGCTCAAACACAAGAAACTGACGTGACGTATCATCCGATGCGATCTCTATTTTGATATGCGCTCTGACACCGTTATCGTTTCGCCTGCTCGCCAAGTGAAATGACCGATCTGATGGAATATCTTCCTTTTGAAGTTTCCAGATAACCTCAAAGGTCAGCTGGTATTCTCCACTACCGTACAGTTCAAACGATCCGTTCATTATGGAGCCTTCTCCACAGATTTCGTATTGCTTGTATTGCCCAACGCGATAAAAAGACTTTTCCTTAAACAGGCACCAGTAAATAAACCCCAATGCCACAAGAAACATAACAATGCAAATTCCGGCGATAACCGGCTCTGCACCAGCTTGTTCCGCACTTGCAGGCACTTCGAGCACAATCGATGTATAAGCACCAAAAAAACATACCAGCGCAAATACAACCCCAACAACAAGTTCATATCTTTTGCAATGTATAATCCTGATTTTCCCAAGTCGTTTCAAAAAGGTCATAATAAAATATTTTTCTTCTGAACTGATGATGCTACAATTTTATCATACAAATAATACATCTCCGTTGAACACGACTACATTCAGCACGTTGTCTATTCTTGATAGAATAAATATCTGATACATTCTGAATTCCCGCGTTCACGGGAATGACGTTACGGCTATAAAAGTACTTTTATCCGGAACCAAGAACCACAAACCCAATTCCATGAACCCTGAAGAATACGCTCGCATGCATGCCCTCGAAACGGACTACTGGTGGTTTGTGGGGCGTCGCGCCATTATTGGACAGATGCTGGATCGCGTTATCGCCCCACCTCATCCCCCCCTGCAACTGCTGGATCTGGGATGTGGCACCGGCGCCAATCTGCCTTTTTTGTGCGAACATCTGGGCGATGGCGGGCATGTCACGGCGCTGGATTATTCGCCGCTGGCCCTTGATTTTGCCCGAACGGCCACACGCGAATTGCCGGTTTCATTGCTGCGCGGCGACGCCTTAAAACTGCCCTTTCCCGATGCCAATTTCGATATCGTCAGCATGCTGGATGTGCTGGAACATCTGCGGGATGACAGCGTGGCGGCGCGCGAGATACATCGCGTTTTGCGGCCAGGCGGACACCTGGTCTTGAGTGTGCCGGCCTACAAAAAATTGTGGAGCCGTCACGATGAAGCCTTACAACACTACCGGCGCTACGAACGGCTGGAATTGCAACAACTCTTAAAACGCCATCATTTTCAAATCCGTCATCTCTCTTTCGCCATGAGCCCAATGCCGCTCGCCGCCTGGGCATGGCGGCGCTTTGTGCTGCCTTTCAAAAAGGATGTTCAAACCGTCGAAAATGGCGAAGGCGCTATCCTACCCACCACCCCACACCTCGCCAACCAACTCCTCATTAACTACCTCAAATGGGAAGGCCGCCACATGATGCGCAAACCTCTACCATGGGGAACATCGCTGGTGGCAATTGCACGGCGGAAAGATAATTAACGGAAGGATACTAACAGAAAGTAGGTCAAAGACTTTTACCCTTCCCCTTTGCGGCCTTTTTCTTCACCGGCTTCTTAACTTGCTGATGCCGCGCCAGATGTTTTTTCAGATATTGCCCCGTGTAGCTATTTTTCTTTTTGGCGATTTCTTCCGGCGTTCCCGTGGCGATTACCTGGCCGCCGCCGGTGCCGCCTTCGGGGCCGAGATCGATTATCTGATCGGCGCAGGCGATGAGATCGAGATTGTGTTCGATCACCACCACCGTATTTCCCTGATCGGTCAGGCGTTGCAAGACTTCGATAAGTACTTTTACATCGGCAATATGCAAACCGACGCTGGGTTCATCGAGCAGATAAAAAGTGTGGCCGGTGGGACGTTTGGATAATTCGGAAGCCAGCTTCACGCGTTGCGCCTCGCCGCCGGAAAGTGTTGTGGCGGGTTGGCCCAGACGGATATATCCCAATCCAACATCACAAATCGTTTGCAACTTGCGCGCGATGGCGGGGATGTTGGCGAAAGTTTCCAGCCCTTCTTCCACCGTCATGTCCAGCACGTCGGCGATGGAATGGCCTTTGTATTTCACTTCCAGCGTTTCGCGGTTATAGCGCTTGCCGCCGCAGACTTCGCACGGCACATAGACATCCGGCAGAAAGTGCATTTCGATTTTGATAATGCCGTCGCCCTCGCAATTTTCACAACGGCCGCCTTTCACATTAAAAGAAAACCGGCCCGGTTTATAACCTCTGGCCTTGGCCTCGCGGGTTTGGGTGAATAGTTCGCGCAAGGGCGTGAAGGCGCCGGTATAAGTCGCCGGATTGGAACGCGGCGTGCGGCCGATGGGCGATTGATCGATGTTGATGACTTTGTCGATTTGTTGAATGCCGTCAACGCTGTCATGCTCGCCCCAGGTGGTGGATTGGCGGTTGACTTCGTAGGCCAGCCGCGCGTGCAAAATATCTTCCACCAAAGTACTTTTGCCGCTGCCGCTGACGCCGGTGACGCAGACCAGACATCCCAGCGGAAAATCCACGTCGATGTTTTTCAGATTATGCTGGCGCGCGCCGCGCACGGTGATTTTTCCCTGCGGCTTGCGGCGCGCGCGGCGCATGGGAATCTCCTGCGCGCCGCTGAGGAACTGGCCGGTGATGGATTTTTTATTTTTGAGAATATCGTCCAACGTGCCTTCCGCCACGATTCGCCCGCCATGCTCGCCCGCGCCGGGGCCGATGTCCACAATGTGATCGGCGGCGCGAATGGTATCTTCGTCGTGTTCCACCACGATCACGGTATTTCCCAAATCACGCAGCCGCATCAGCGTGTGCAGCAATTTGTCATTATCGCGCTGGTGCAAACCGATGCTGGGTTCATCTAAAACATACAACACTCCCACCAGGCCGGAACCGATTTGCGTGGCCAGGCGAATGCGTTGCGCCTCGCCGCCGGCCAACGTGTTGGCGGTGCGATTAAGCGACAGATAATCCAATCCCACTTCCACCAGAAATTGCAGGCGCTCGTCGATCTCCTTGAGAATCGGCCGCGCGATGGAACTTTGCCGCTCGTTCAAAAGTACTTTTGCGCCGGATTTGAAAACCGCCGAATTGCGCAATTCATTGAAAAACGTGGATGATTCCCCCACGCTCAGCGCCGTCACTTCGGCGATGTTTTTTCCCGCAACCGTCACCGCCAACGGAAACGGTTTCAAGCGCGCGCCGCCGCAGGTGAGGCACGGTTGATCGCTCATATAATTCTGCAATTCCTCGCGCCAGGCGTCGGAATTTTCCTGGTATTCCTGCGTCAACGCGGCGAGTATGCCTTCAAACGCCATCTCATATTTGCGCCGCCGCCCGTGCATATTGGTGTAGCTGACGGAAATTTTTTGGTTGCCGGTTCCGTATAAAACAGCGTGTCGTTGCTCTTCTGTCAAATCTTCAAATGGCGTATTGACATCGAAATTCAGCGCATCAGCGAGGCCGCGCAGCGTCGCCTTTTTATATCCTGACGGGATACGCCGCCAAGGCGCGATGGCGCCGTTTTCCAGAGAAAGGCGTTCGTCGGGAATCACCAAACGCACATCAAACTCGCTGCGCGTTCCCAATCCCAAACAATCGGGACACGCGCCGTAAGGACTATTAAACGAAAAGGTGCGCGGCTCCAATTCTTCAAATGAGAGATTGCAATGGGGACAGGCAAAGGCTTCCGAAAATGTCAGCACTTTATCTTCAACGTCATTCTGAGCGGAGCGAGGAACGAGCGTAGTCGAAGAATCCCCCGAAGTTTCCAACGGCGTTTCTCGCCTGGGGATTCTTCAGTCGCTGTCGCTCCCTCAGAATGACGGGAATTTTCGCGCGGCACCACTTCCACCATCATAATGCCTTCGCCCAGATTCAGCGCGGTTTGCACACTATCGGCCAAACGCGATGCGCCATCCGGCTTTACGACAATACGATCCACGACGACTTCGATGTCATGCTTTTCATAACGATCCAGCCGCTCCATGCGCGCTTCTTCGATGGTTTGCATCTGGCCGTTGACGCGCAATCTCATGAAACCTTTCTTCTGCATGTCCTCGATCAACTTGCGATATTCGCCTTTGCGCCCGCGCACCAGCGGCGCCAGAATGTGCAATCGCGTGCCCTCGCCCAGCGTCAAAATGCTATCCACAATTTGATCGACCGATTGCCGCGACACTTCGCGCCCGCAATTGGGACAATGCGGCGTGCCGGCGCGCGCATACAGCAATCGCAGATAATCATAAATTTCCGTCACCGTCGCAACGGTGGAACGCGGGTTGCGCGAGGCGGTTTTTTGATCGATGGAAACCGCCGGGCTTAATCCTTCGATAAAGTCCACATCCGGCTTATCCATTTGTCCCAGAAACTGGCGCGCGTAGGCGGAAAGACTTTCCACGTAGCGGCGCTGGCCTTCGGCGTAAATGGTATCGAACGCCAGCGATGATTTTCCCGAACCGGAAAGGCCGGTGATGACAATCAGTTTTTGCCGCGGCAAATCGATGTCTACATTTTTCAAATTGTGCATGCGCGCGCCACGCACCACAATGGAAGCGCCCGCCGCAGTGGCTTGACTTTTTTTGGATTTAGGAGGCATTATCGGAATGAATACAACAGATTAATGTATCGAAAAGTACTTTTTTAGGAAGATATACGTTGAAATGCAACGGATAAAGTATAACGTATTCATAAAAGTACTTTTATGCTCCACTGCTCACGAAAACAGTCTGTCAATGTCCTCTTTTTGTGGCATACTGATTTACGGCTGGTCCAACCAAAGGTTGTGGGCAGCTTACTCAAATAGTTAATCTTCTAATTATGACACGCAAGATCATTTTGGGGCCGCAACGGCTTGGCCCTTTAACTCCGTTGGTTGGTGAATGGGAAGGCGATGTTGGCGTAGATTTGTCTTACCACAACAAAGATGACGTCACTTCCGAAACTTCTTATTTTGAAAAAGCATGGTTCAAACCTATCCCGATTCAGGAAAATGGACAGCAAACTATGGACGGTCTCACTTATCAGTCCAAAGCCTGGCGGCATGGCGAAGAAGCCATGGATCCCTTTCATGACGAAGTGGGATATCTGCTATGGGACAAGAAACATAAACAGGTGATTCGCTCGGTGGTCTTTGGCCGCGGCATCGCCATTCAAGCGGGCGCCGACGCCGAAGAACGCGACACAGAAATTCATTTCAGGGCAACTCCGGGCGATCCCTGTTATGGCATTTTACAAAATCGATATCTGCTGGAACGCGCCGAACTTAAAAGCTTTGAAAGTACTTTTAGGTTTAATGACGACGGCACGTTTACGCATTCTTCCGACATCGTGCTCCGGCTCACCGCCCAGGGCGACATCGAAATGCATCACACCGATATCAACACGCTACACCGCGTGAAACGGTTTCATCCGGGTTCGGAATTTCAATAAAGATATCTTTTACAGGGGCGCGGCATACTGCGCCCCTGCTCTTTGAATCCTGCCAAAAGTACTTTTAGCGCATCCATTCCCTCATTTGCGTAGGATAATCTGTCGTAAAACATTCCACCTGCAACGCTCTGGCACGCTCTAAGTCTGCTTTGCTATTTCCGCCGTATCCCCCCACTCTCAATCCCACTTCACGCGCTTTATCGGCCACCTGCAAATTAGCTTTCTGCAACGATACATTAATTTGCTTGCAACGCAATTCCTGTGCGCGATCAATCCAATCCATGGAATCAAAAGCACCCAGCAGCGACCACACCGGATAGTCCGGCGCCACGCGTCCCAGGATTTGTAATGCGATCACATCAAACGACGTCAACACCACTTTGTCTTTTAAATTTCGCGCATCAATAGTTTGGAGCAACAGCGGAATGGCTCGTTCCAGGCGGGCAGGCTCGTCGTGCTTTATTTCAATTTGCATATAAACGGCATCCGCCACGACATCTAAAACCTCATCCAATAATGGCACTCCGCACGGCAGCGGATAATCGCTAAAACCGGCTCTCGCATCGAGAGCGGCAAGTTCGGCGCTGGTAAAATCGGTCACCCGTCCAGTGCCATTAGTGGTGCGGTCAATGGTGGGATCGTGAATAACTACCAGCTTTTCATCGTTTGCAAGATATACATCAAACTCAAACGCATCCAGACCTATCTTTTTTCCATACCGAAAACCCGCCAGGGTATTTTCGGGCGCTTCCCCGCGTGCGCCGCGATGTCCCAATATTTGCATTTCGCTTTTCCTTATTATTGTCCCCTATGTCAGGCGGAGTTTAAGTTGTTCCTGATACTACGTCGAGGAAAAAGTACTTTTGAAACACACCCCTTCGCGCAGGCGCGCCGGGCTGCACTTGAACTGGCCTGAAAGATACGATAACACATAATATCTATTATGCAGAAACTTGCAGGATACATGCATTCTTCAATCTATGAAACCCATGTTGCAAATGCTCCATTCCAAAATCATTCCCTGGACGAAATCAGAGGATAGACGTTTGGTACTATCGCGCCCCCAAATAAAGACTGAAGATTTGCCACGCGGTGTAATGCTTTCGCAGCGCCGGGCCACAGGCCAGCGCATCATCACCAAAAAACGCCGCGACTATGCCAATCAACGGTTATACGTTGCGAATTGGCCCGATGATAACCTGCAGGAAATTGCGTTGCCCAGGATCGCCTGCGTAGTAAACGGCACCGCTGATTATCTGCTGGAAAACTATTGCCTGCATTGCAACGAAGGCACTTTCATTCTCATTCCAGCGCGCACACCGCACCAACGGCGCGGCCCATTCCTGGACGCGTTGCGCCCGCCAGATGCCACATGCACATTGTTATTCGCTCAGGCTTACAGCCACGGCGTCGATCTCTGGTTTTCCAGCAGCACCGGCACACGCCATACCCATAACATGGTGGACCACTTTCTGATCCGTGACGCGGTGGCCGCACAACTTTTTGAGGCTATGATGAATGATGCGATCGCGGGCAATAAACATTATGAAACGATATGCAACGATTTGCTGCACGCCTTCTTCATTATGCTGGCGCGTGAAATTGAAGCCGGACACTTCGCGCACCCAGGCCCCAGGGAGAATCGTGCCTCATCCGCATCTTCCCCGCAAAGTTTCATTTGCGGATTAACAGAGTTCATCGAATCCAACTTTACCCGCCGGGTAAGGTTGGCTGAAGCGGCGGCACATATGTACCTGTCGTCCCCACAATTCTGCCGCCGTGTGCGGCAGGAAACCGGCGTCACCTTCACCGAAATGCTCACGCGTTACCGCCTCAAACGCGCTCAGGAGCTGCTGCGCGAAACCGATTGGACAGCTTCAGTGATCTCCCAATACGTCGGTTTTGAGTCATCCACCTACTTCCAAAACCTCTTCCGCCGCCGCATAGGATGCACCCCCATCGAATATCGCCACAAAAACGATAATTTTTTATAGCATCTGATAAAATCTCATAGTCCAAGAATGATGGAATCGGTGATATAGTAAATATGTCATTCATTAATCAAGGAGCCATTTGTAATGAAACGTGCCTTAAAAGGATTTACGCTTATAGAACTTCTTGTTGTTATAGCGATAATTTCAATTCTCGCAGCAATCCTATTCCCCGTCTTTGCCCGAGCCAGAGAAAGTGCAAGAAGAACCAGCTGCCTGAGTAACCTCAAGCAGATCGGGCTGGGCGCACTGATGTATACCCAGGATTATGATGAAAAGTTTATGCTGATTTCAGTGAACGGATTGAGCAGCTCCGATGATAAGAACCCCTTTGGATGGGCTGACGCGTTGGCGCCTTATTTAAAGAGTGTCCAAATTTTTCAGTGTCCCAGCGAACCAACCGGAGGTTCGATATCTAACTCTCAATTCACCTACAAACCTAATGATCATCGATATACCGATTATTGGTATAACCTGATGGTGCATCGCAAGTCGATTTCGAGTCTCGATAATCCTTCCTTAACAGTCCTTTCTGGAGATGGCGGGGCGGTAAAGTATGACGATGACAATACAGTCAATTCGTATGGATATTCCCGCTATGCCACAGGAGGAGGATCTGGTGCATGTGGTAGTAGCGCTACAAGTACCTATAACAATGGCTTTGAATATGACGATACCGCTGGCGAACATGCAAGAATTGTCAATGATGGATACAAGCGTCATCTGGATGGAGCCAATTTCGCCTTTGCCGATGGCCACTCGAAATGGTTCAAAAGTTATACCGATGGCCCTAATAAATTCAGGAGCACGGTGGTCTATAACTCGTGCACTGGAACCAAACACGGAAATCCCACTTTTGGGTTGCAATATGAGGATTTAAGCCAGTAGACGATCAGGATTAGTAATTTTTAAACGAAATAATAAATAATGATTCCCGCGAAAGTAATTCCCCCTTATAAAGGGGGCCAAGGGGGTTTTCTTCGGGAATAACAGGTTTTATCGAAAGTCTGCCCTATTTATTACGTTTAGAATCCCCCTAACCCCCTTTATAAGGGGGAATTACTTTCGCGGCATTACTATTTTAATGCTTCAAACAAATGATTAATTAAGGATAAATATGAAAAAAATATTGTATGGCGTCGCGCTTGTTATCAGTTTTGTGCTCTTCAGCAAAAGTACTTTTGCCCAGGTTACGAAAAGTACTTTTACAGCAGAACATCCGCAAAAGGGCATCACGATTATCTCGAATGATACGGGAAATTGGGGCGGCAACACTATGGGCAATACGCACCAAAATTCCGAACCTTATCAAGCCGAAAAAACTATTGAAGTTCCGGCAAATGAATTGACGCATAAAAAATATGCACGTTTGCGCATCTTTTTGGGATTGATTGATTATTCCGTCAGGTCGGGCATACGTCATAACGGCCTTGATGAGTCTTTTAGTGTCGTCGTCAACGGCCATTCTCATCTTTATCAAACTGATGAACCTTTTCTGCGCGGCGATGCGACGGGAAAGAAAACCATGCACTGGATCGATTTTGATATTCCCATCGAAGAACTGAAGGCTGGGAAGAATATCATCGTCATTCACAAGAACTCATCGGATAAAGAAAAGGACGACGATTTTCTTTACATCGGTATTGATAACACAGTTGCCGGCGGATTTAGCCGCATGAGCAACGACAGCGGTAAAACATGGCGCAGCGATGATTTGAATCTTGCCTCCAGCAAAGCGCCGGGCGAATATATGGTGCGCCTCGTATTATTAGAGGAAAATCCGCACGCTTCCGCTGTTTGGACGCCGTCGCAAAAAACTGATCTTCATGGCGTGATTGGATACGCGGGCATAGATACAGGAAAGGGCACATCTGCGCTGGATGTGGAATTAGATACCTATAAAATCGATTATTCGCAGCCCATTAATATCGCGATCAAAGCGGATAAATCCGTCAAAATTCATTGGTTCGATGATGCCGCCAAAGAAATCAAGGCAAAAAGTACTTTTGCGGATGGCGTGCATCATCTTTCCTTAAACACGGGTGCGCGTTTCGCTAAAATACAAATTCCGCTGAGTGCAAAAGGCGTTGCTGCAATTTCAGAAATACGTTTCGATTACGCGCAGCCAATTGGCGAAATAAATGAACGCATCAATATGGCGCCGATTGTGCAAACGCCTAAAGGCAAAGCCGTTGACCGCGCGCCAAAAGTACTTTTATCAAGCGGAGAGATTACTGTGCAAAACGCCACGCAAATCGCGCAATATGAAACTGCACCAAAGTTGCGATTGATCTCACTTCATAACGAATACTTGCAGAAAAACGTGCTGGCGCATCCCGAGCAAACGCATCTTTTTGTGATTGAAATAAACGGCAAACGCTACGGCGCGGAAGACTGGAACGTGGAAAACGTCAAAACTATTTCGTCTACTAAAGCCGAGATATCGCTGGCATTGCCAGGTGAAAATCTGTCAGCAATATTGACCATCAGCGTGGATGAACGAAAAATGAATTTCGGTTTATCGATTGCCAATACTTCATCCAAAGAACAATCCTGGAAAACCGTATTTCCCCAAATCGGCGGGCTGCAACTTTCGCAAAACGCTGACAACGATTATTATTTATTCCCTTTTTACGGCGGCGTTATTGCCAAAAAGAACGTGAATCTGCGCACCTATTATGGCGACAATAGCGCCTGGTGGCAAATGGTCGATTTGTTCTCACCGGAAGATGGCGCGGGATTAATGCTGCGCGATTTAGACACCACTGGATTATATAAAGGCGTTGCATTTCGCAAAGGAGAACGCATCGCTCCTGGCAGTTCCTTTTTTCGTAACAGCAGTTACGTAGCGCCCGATATGGATTGGGACGGCAGTTTGGAAGCGGCTTCCGGCTCTTCCGCCGGTTTTGAGTATCTGAAACGCACACGCAAATCTGGCGAGAGTTTCACCATGCCGGCCGCCGCCATCGAGATGCACGCGGGCGATTGGCACAATGCCATGCAGACTTATGCAGATTGGGCGCACGGCGTTTGGAAATGGCGGCCGTTCGCATCAAAACTGCGTGGCCGTTGGAATATCACTTATCCGGGCTGGTATGATTACAGCCAAACGCTATTCAAAGATGGCAAGTGGCAGACGGATTATATCAATTCAGAAAATGATGTTGCCGAGCTAATGTCATGGTGGGAATGGTCAGATAATGGCCCAATGGGCGTGCCGCTCGATAAGACCCAGGAAATATTGGGAGAAGAATACTATAACAAAACGAAGTCTTCTTTTAGAATTAACCCCGCTACTGGCAAACGGCAATACTCCACCAACCGCGGCGATTATAATTACAATGAAAGCTGGGGCGGCTTGCCGGCACTGCGCCAACAACTGAAGCGGATCCATGACGGCGGAGTCTTGTCGATGTTTTATACCGATCCACTTCTGGCGGTTAACGGCACCAAGCTGGCAGATCAATATGGTCTTAAATATGCCGTGATGAATCCGTATTGGAAAAAGGGAGATTATCCCAAGCCGATCAATCCGCCCGGATATGTGGATGATTACCGCAGCTGGAATATGTGTCTTGATACGGAGTGGTATCAAAATTTCGTGGTGGAACAGATGTCGCGGATTGTGCGCGATACCGGTGTGGATGGAATTCGCTACGATCAATTTGGCGGCCGCGGTTTTGCCTGTTTCAATCCAAATCACCAACACATCTTTGCCGAGCCGGGGCACAATGCATGGATGCAGGCGACGGCACGTCTAACGCGAAAATCGCATGAAGCGATCGATAAAATTAATCCGGATTTTGTGCTGACAACAGAATATCCCGGATATGACTTTTTGGCGGCAAGCATCGATGGCTATCTCACCTATGAAGCGAGAAGCTGGACTAACCCCGGATTTCGTCCGGTGCCGTTGAATGTGCTACGGTTTTATTTCCCCGAAAGTAAGGCGTTCGACTTACAAAAAACGGCAGAAGGAGAACAAGGACTAAACTGGCTTTTATGGAACGCGGTAGGCGTATTTTCCACGTCGAATAGATATACGCCCGAACGTCATCTTATAATGAAGGAAAACAGCGATGCCTTCGATGGCCGTAATGTGACACCGCTGGTTGCCACATTAGAAGAAAACGTTTATGCCAACCAATTTAAGAGCGGCGACAAAACGATTACCGTTTTGCTAAATACCAAAGGCTTCACGGTGGATGGCCCGTTGTTAAAAGCCGAGCTTACAGCAAATTATCACTATGTTGATTTGCTAAATGGCAAAGAAATCCATCCACAAAACGGCGCTATTTCGATGAAGTTGCATAACGGCGAAGTGGCAGTCATCGCGCGATTGCCAAAAGTACTTTTAGTGCAGGGAAATGAAGTCACGGTGTCGCGTGTTCCCGAAAATGCTGTAATCGCTTTGTGCGATGTGACAGGAAAAATACTTTCGCACCAGAACGTGAACCAGCAAAAAGTACTTTTATCGGGAGTGAATACAAACGTGAAACAGATCAAACTTCTCTCCGGAGAGTATTTGCTGGATGCTGTGGAAATTCAATGACTCTCTCTCCCCGAAATTTAACAGTTGTACTTTAGGAAATTATTCAGGCAACTGTTGCGACTGGAAAAATCGCACAACTTGTGCTGGCGCGTCGGACGGCACCACATGGCCACCGGGATGAATATCGGTCACAATCGGCGCATGTGACGTCGATGGATAAAAAGTACTTTTTTCGTTGACTTTCCAGGGATGACCCTCTTCGCAATGATTGAGTTTGCGCAGCGCATCGATCATTTTTTGCTGTCCAGAAAATTTGACCAGAGGATCGGCTTTCCCCGCAATGATAAACGCTGGCCTGGGAACAAAGTGGGGGTTACGCCACACCAGATGCCGTGCCACTGCCGCGCTGGGCGCAAAGGCAGCGAACACTGCCGGGCGGGCCTGCCACAATAAATACGTGAAACTGCCGCCATTCGAATGGCCGGTCGCATAGATGCGTTTTGCGTCCACTTGATATTGCTTTTTCAGGCTATTCAATACAACATCAAAAAATTGCAGATCGCGATCCTGCTGATCTCCCACCTGGCGCTGCCAACCTGTTTTGGTGCCTTCGGGATCAGTAATTTGCCCGGGCGTTTTTAAACCCTGCATATAAACCACAATCGCTTCCGGCCACAATTTTTGATATTCCCATATCCGCGACACTCGTTGCATGCTACCGCCGTGGCCATGAAATGCAAAAATCACCGGCGCGACTTTCGCGGTAGTGGATGCGGGAACATACACCAACGCCTCACGCGTCACGCCATTGACATTCCATTGGCGCACCGGCAACGATTCATCGGCGCGGCAACCAGAAACCAAGAATATCAATACCGCAATAAATCCAATCGGAGCAGCCAGATATGTTTTCATACCTGTATTAGAGAGCACTCTTGTCAAATCGTTGCATACGCCTAAAAGTACTTTTAATCACAACCTCAACATCTGCTTGTAATTTCTGGCGATGACGTGGCGTTTGAGTTTTAAGGTTGGTGTCATTTCGCCGTTTTCGATGGTGAAAGGATATTCCAGCAAAATGATTTGTTTGACTTTTTCAAAATCTGCGAGCGCCTTGCTGCGCGCATCGATTTCGTCTCTGTAGAATTTCTGCACTTCAGGCAAATGAATTAATTGGCCATCGTTTTCATAGGTGAGATTTTGCTCGTTGGCCCATTCATGCAGCGCCTCAAATTCGGGCACGATCAAGGCGCCGATGCCTTTCATATCATCACCCAGTAAAACCACCTGCGAGATATAAGGAGATTGCGCAAATTCAAACTCAATAGGCGCCGGCGCTACATTTTTTCCGTTAGCCAAAACAATAATATCTTTTTTGCGCCCGGTAATTTTTAAGAATCCGTCTTCAAGCGCGCCCAGATCGCCGGTGTGAAACCAGCCTTCTTTATCCAACGCCAGATAGGTTTCACGCGCCTTATTCCAATAGCCAGTAAAAATAGATTTGCCGCGCACCAGAATTTCTCCATCTTCGGCAATCTTAACTTCCAATCCATCGAGCACCGGCCCCACGCTGCCAATGCGGCTTTTTTGTGGCACATTAACAGCGATGAGCGGCGACGTTTCGGTTAAACCATATCCTTCAAGGAGTGGAATTCCCACGCCCCAGAACAACGAAGCGGTGTCCGGCGGCAACGGCGCGCCGCCGACCACGAAGAACTTAATGCGTCCACCAAAATTCTGGCGGATTTTCTGATAAACCTTGCGGTCATAAACCAGATATTTGGCGCGCTCGGCGAGACTTAATTTCTCCGCATCCGCCCGGCCGCCTTTGGCAGAACCGGTTTTGATGGCAAGCGCCAGCGCTTCCATAAATTTCTCGCGCGTGTCATCCGGCAACGTTTTTACTTTGCCAAATAACTTGGAAGTAACCATTTCATAAAACCGCGGCACCGCCAGCATGATGGTCGGTTTGGCTTCCCGCAAATTTTTATCCACGGAAAATAAACTTTCGCAATAGGCAATAGCCGCGCCCAATCGCAGCGGCAGAAAAAAGCCCATGTTGCGTTCATAGATATGCGCCAGCGGCAGGAACGAGAGAAAAATTTCGCTGTCACCAAACACCGGAATTTGCGCCACCGTTTCCACATTGGAAATGAGATTGCGGTGCGTCAGTTGCACGCCTTTGGGATGGCCGGTGGTGCCGGAAGTATAAATGAGCGTTGCCACGTCGTTAGCCGCGGCGGCGGGCCAGGTGCTTTCGTAGATTCCGGGGTTTTCGGCCAGGTGATTTTCACCGCTTAATTCCAGATCTTCCAATGAAAGTACTTTTTCATCGCTGGCGCTTTTATCAAATGCCACAACGACTTCCAGCCGTTCCACATTTTGCTGCACTTGCTGCGCCTTGTCGCGTTGCGCGGCATCGGAAACGAAGATTAAACGGGGCGCGCTATCGCGCACGATATATTCAACTTGCCCGGCCGGCAAGGTGGCAAAGAGCGGCACCGTGATGGCGCCCACCATTTGGCAGGCCAGATCACACACCGCCCAGTCCGGCGAATTTTCCGCCAAAATCGCCACGCGGTCGCCGCGGCGTATCCCCAAAAACAACAATCCCCCGGCAATGTCGCGCACCCGTTTTTCAATTTCGCCATAACTCGCATATTGATATTCAGTGGCGCCCGGCGCAATAGTTCCCATACACGGCTTCGCGGTGTTGGCCGCAAATGAACGTTTAATTAATTCGGGTAACGTGGACGGAATTTTTTGAGGATCAAACATGATGATAAAAATCTTACCTAATTTAACCAACCAGCGGCATCAAAAGTACTTTTACCGCCAAAAGTACTTTTTTACGCCTGCCGCTCCGCTTCCGTCTTGAGACATTCCAGCATGTTATTGCAATTGCCCTGCATTAATTTCAAAATGACTTTCTGGATGAGCGCACCGAGCAGCGGAATTTCAATGACGTAATGCAGCTCCAAATGCGCTTTGGTTTGCGTGGCATCGACAGCTTCGAATCGCCATTTGCCACTGTATTCGGTGAAGTCGCCTTCGAGCTGATTGAAGGTGCACAGATGCGCCGCGCTATCCCAGACGTCTTCTTCGGTCCAGCGAATTTTGCGATTCATCTGTTTGATAATTCCCACCCAGCGCGTTTTGGTGCGGCGCTGCTGCGGCGATAGCGGCGTGTCTTCGAGCACTTCCACCGTTTCCAGATCGGGCATATATTCCGGCATCTTTTCCACCTGCTGCGCCAGCTCCCATAATTTATCCAATGGCGCTTGCACCAACGCAGTTGATTCCACTTGAGGCATAGTTTTTCCTGTAACGAAAATGTATTTGTATACGATGTTATTTTACAATACTCTAAAAAGTACTTTTTGAAAGATTTCTCCACTGCGCTCGCACCTCGCTTCGGTCGAAATGACACGCCAGTGTGTAAAAGTACTTTTACTCCGAATACAACATAGCACTCAATAATAGGAATAAAAATAACAAAGAAAAAATTCCCCACAACGCATAGCGCGCCCATTGCTGGCCGCGTAGTTGTAATAAACGCGCGATGCCGGTGAGCAGTCCGCAGGTGGCGCCGACAGCGCCCCACATCCAGAGTGGGTTTTCGGAAACATGTAACATATTATTAAGTGGCCACAATAGCCAGTCACCGAATCCCCAAAAGACATAATGCAACGCGCACGCGCCCAGCCATCCGAGCGGCGCACCCAGCGCAGCGCTAATGACAGGCAATACATCGCGAATCGAGCGCGGCATTTTTTTAGTGAGGTCATTGATGCTACACCAGGTGCCAACCATCAATCCGATCAAGGCGCCAGTCAGCAACATCGCCACCATGTTTTCCGCGAAAGCCGCCGTTTGAGCCAGACCATTGACACCATTATTTCCCACCAGCCAGTGCATGGCAAATCGCGGATTGACGATAATGTAAACCAGCCGCGCCAGCGCTGCGCCGGCGCCTCCCAGCAAAGTGGTAAGAACGAGCAACGAAAGTACTTTTAGCGGCGGCACGGCGATGGTATAACGCACCGGAATACGCCAGCGGCCGCCATTGGTATCGAGCTGCACAAACCCGGTATAACGCCGCGCTGTTACATCGGCCGCGGACGCATCCACCGTCACATCGATGGTGGCCGCGCCATCGTCATCGCCTTCAAACCGGTCGGGCGCCGCCAATCCGCGCAAGGTGGCTGATGTAAATAGCAGCCCGTGCGGCGTGCCTTCGGTAAAAGTACTTTTACGACGCAACAGCAACTGCCGTGAGGCCTTTTCCTGCAATGACACCGTGCCAAAATCCAACGCCGCGGGCGACACTTCTAACTCTAATGGCGTCACTTCATAACGCACCGGCACTTCCAATTCGCCGCCGTTCCACACCACGCGCAAGGTGCATTCGCCCTTACCCAGCGGCATGCGCCGCGCGTTCAAAACCACTTCGATAAGCGCTTCGTTATTTTCAAATTGCGCGGGAAACTCAATGCCAGCCGGCGCTTTTGCGGCCTCGCTGTGACATTCAATTTCTCCCCAGGCCAATCCCTGCCCCACGTTGCGCAAGCGCAAGGTCAATGTGGTGGAAGTGCCGCTGACGATGGTGGGGAAATTTAGCTGCGCGGGATGCGCTTCCAAACGCGGCAAAATATCAGTCGCGCTGGATGGAAAGAGCGAGCGGCGAAACATTTCCAGCGCATGGCGCGGTTGCGCGGCATAACGTTTAATGACATCAGCGGCGGCGGCAGTGGGCGCGGCCATGCCATTTTGTTGCAGCCAGCTGTGCAACATACCATTGAATAAATAGTTGATGGATTCCTGCTGATGCCGGTCAATTTGTCGTGCCAGTTCGGCGGCATTGCGCGCGGTGGAACCATCGGCAAAAGTAAACGGCGGCGCCTGCCAGCTTTGGCCGGATGGATCATGGATGGATTTTAATTCGCTGAGAAAATCCTCCATGCTCTGATAACGATTGCGTAATTCCGCGGCGGTGGAAAGCGCGATCAGACGCTCGGTGTCATGCGAAATAAAGGCATTGAAATGACGCGGCGAATAGTCCTTCATCATCTGGAGATCACTCGCATTCTGCGGATCACGCCCGCTCAAAGCGCGATAAAGTGTCATGCCCAGCGCATAAATATCGCTTCGCCGTTCGGGGTTTTCGCATTCTTTGGGATTGGGCGGCGCATATCCCGGAGTGCCGAACCGCGTGGTGCCGGTCATAGGCGCTGTGCCATATCCACCGGCTTCGCCCACTTTCTTGGTCAGGCCAAAATCCAGCAGCATTGCGGTGTTATCGCCGCGGCGGATTTTGATATTATCCGGTTTGATATCGCGGTGCACGATGCCCACTTTATGCAAACTGGCCACCGCAGAGCCGACTTGCGCAATCCATTCCAGCACCTGTTCTTCCGCTGGAGGCGCGCCTTCACGCGCGATGTGTTCCCGCACCAATTCTTCGAGTGTGGGGCCATCCACGTAATCCATCATCAGGTAATAGCGTTCGGTGATGGTGACCAACGCGCTGCCGTGTTCGGGGCAGGTTTGCTGATCGGGAAAATCGAATCCACAGCGCGGGCAAACATGCCATTCGCCATCTTCCTGTTCAAAATAGGCAGCCGGAATATGGGGATGCCGCAACGTGGCCAGGCTTAGCGCTTCGCGTTTAAAAAAATCCAGAGCATCTTCGCGTTCACTGGCAGGAGTGGCCGCGTCATCCATGACGTGCATTTCCTTACAGGCCAGCACATTTCCCACCGCTTCATCGCGCACCCGGTAAACCGACCCAAAGTTTCCACCGCCCAACAATTGCTGCACCAGATAACGATCCTTGATGCGGTCGCCAGTGCGATGGCGCAAAAAGCCGGTGATTTCAGTGGCGTGTGGTTTGGATGACATGGAAATGAAAGATGCGGTGCGTGCAAAAGTACTTTTCGCTTACTCGAATGACCACTGAATATTGTATCAAATTAACGCTTTCGCTTATTATGGGACATGCCCGAGACATGCCTCTACAAATACAAACCCCGAAAAAAGCCGCCCCGGCAACATACCGGAGCGGCTTTCACTTGAAATGTTATCCACTACTCTTCCGCGGAATCGCTCGCGTTCACCTGAGCATCATCTTCCTCGCGGAGAATTTTGGCGACGGCGGCCACTTGATCGCCATCATCCAGCTTGATCAAACGCACACCTTGCGCCACGCGGCCGGTTTCGCGAATAGCGTTGACACGCTGGCGAATCACCACGCCATTGTTGGTAATCAGCATCAGCTCATCGCCGTCCTGCACAGATTTAAGACTCATCAGTGCACCTGTTTTGTCAGTCACTTTGAGCGTGATGACACCCGTGCCGCCGCGTGATTGCATGCGGTAATCATCCACTTTGCTCCGCTTGCCATAACCACCCTCGCTCACCACAAGAATATCATGCTCATGATCGGCGACCGCCGCGCCCACGATGTAATCGCCGGCTTTTTTGAACCGCATCCCGGTGACGCCGCGAGTGCTGCGGCCCATGGCGCGCACGTCGTCTTCCTTGAAACGGATGCTCATGCCCTGATGCGAGGCCAGGATAATTTCCTTGCTGCCGTCGGTTTGAAACACATATGGCAACTCGTCATTTTCATCCAGATTGATGGCGATCAATCCGCCGGAACGCTTGGTGGCGTAATCGGCCAGCGAGGTCTTTTTGACGACGCCGTTGCGCGTCACCATAAAGAGATAATTGCTGCCCGAAAAATCGGAGACATTAAGTACCGCCGTCACCTGTTCGCCGCGATCCACTTGCAACAGATTAACAATCGGCGTGCCACGGCTCTGGCGGCTGGCGGACGGAATTTCGTATCCCTTCAATTGGTACACCTGGCCACGATTGGTGAAGAACAACAAAATGTGATGGGTGGTGCAAACGAACAGATGCTCCACCAAATCTTCTTCCTTCTTGGTCAGACCAATCACGCCGCGGCCGCCGCGGCCCTGCGTGCGATAAGTATCGATGGGCAGCTTTTTGATGTAGCCATCACGCGTAATGGTGACCACGACATCTTCTTCTGAAATGAGGTCTTCCACCGAAATATCCTGTGCTTCCTGATCGCGGATCTGGGTGCGGCGTGGATTGGAATATTCCTTTTTGATGCGCTTCATGTCATCTTTGATGAGCGCGCGCACTTTGTCCACGTCAGCCAAAATTCCGCGCAGGCGTTCGATTTCTTTGAGCAATTCTTCGTGCTCGGTTTCAATCTTCAATTGATCGAGCTGCGTCAATTGGCCCAGCTGCATGGAAAGCACGGCGTTGGCCTGCAACTCGCTGAGCAGCACTATGCCATTAGTGCTTTCGGGACGGCGATCCGGCACGCCTTCATTCATCAAGCGGTTGCGCGCTTCCTCGCGCGATTTGCTGGAACGGATGAGCGCGATGACATCATCGATCGAAGCCAAAATAGCGCGGAAACCTTCCAGTATATGCGCGCGCGCTTCGGCTTTATCGAGTTGGAATTTACTGCGGCGGGTGATAACTTCCTCGCGGTGCGTGACGAAGTATTCCAACGATTGCTTGAACGAAAGTACTTTTGGCTCGCCATCCACAACCGACAGATTGATGACACCAAACGAAGTGCGCAGCAATGTATGTTTATAGAGATAATTCAACACCACGTGCGCATTGGCCTCGCGCTTGAGTTCGATGACAATGCGCATGCCGTTGCGGTCGCTTTCGTCGCGCAGTTCGCTGATACCTTCGATTCTTTTTTCGCGGTGTAATTTGGCAATGGCTTCAATCAATGTCGCCTTATTCACCTGATAGGGAATTTCGGTAATGAGAATGGCTTCGCGATTGCCATCAATCGGTTCGATGGTGGCGCGCGCCTGCATCACGACAGAACCGCGGCCTTTGGTGTAGGCGTCGCGGATGCCTTTGGTTCCCAGAATCAAACCAGCGGTGGGGAAATCCGGCCCCGGGCACACTTTCAGCATCTCATCGACAGTGGCATCCGGTTTATCAATCAACAGCGAAACGGCGTCGCACACTTCGCCCAGGTTATGGGGCGGAATGTTGGTGGCCATGCCGACGGCGATACCGGCGGAACCGTTGACCAGCATGTTGGGGTAAACCGAAGGCAGCACATGCGGCTCGGTGGTGGATTCGCTGAAATTGGGCACGAAATTAACCGTGTCCATTTCAATATCGCGCAATAATTCCAACGCCAGCGGCGCCAGGCGCGCTTCGGTATAACGATAGGCCGCCGGAGCATCGCCATCAACGCTGCCGAAATTGCCCTGTCCATCTACCAGCGGATAACGCAAACTAAAGTCCTGCGCCATACGCACTAAGGCGTCATATACCGACTGGTCGCCGTGCGGGTGATATTTCTTGAGCACTTCGCCCACGGCGGAAGCGCATTTTTCACGGCGGCGATCCGGCAACATGCCCTGATCAAACATGGCGTAAAGAATGCGACGATGCACCGGCTTAAGACCATCGCGCACATCCGGCAGCGCGCGCCCCACGATAACGCTCATCGCATAACGCGTATAACTGACGCGCATCTCATCTTCGATGCGTAACGGAATGACCTCACGGGCAAAACTTGTTGGCGTCTGTTCTTCTGGCATTTAACTCCTTCTATCTACGAATGTAAAAAGTACTTTTATGATTGCTCCCGAAGTAGGGGACGAAATCCGGCCTGGGCAAAATGAATGTCGTGAGTAAGAGCGTCCGTGATATTTCCCTCTTTCATCATTTGGAAACTCATGCAATCGGTGACACCCCAGTCCTTATCTGCACGATCCTCAAATAATTGCCAGGCGGTAAAAAAGGCAATCTTGTCCGTATCCACCACCTTTAGTCCCGGATACGATATCGCTGATTTGAGCACAGGACTCAAATGGCGCAATTTCTGCTGCGCTAATCCATCCAATGTTTCAGCGAGAACAGCGGTTGATGTTACCATTTTTGCCTGTTGTTCTCTGGCCAGATTCATCCAATGAGAGGCACGTTCATGCAGGTTATCCCGAATAAACAACAACGCAATCCAACCACTTGTATCAATAAAAAGACTATTCATCATGCATTATTTTTTGAACACGAGTGTGGTTGCGGAAGTTTTCGGCAAAATCCGGCGGTGGCGGGTTGTCCCCGATTATCTTCGAAACGTGCTCCCCAAGACGAAAGATAGCATGGTCTTCACTTGATTCGTCCAAGAGCTGACGCAACATCCTGCGCTCTTCCTGATTAAGTGGCTTGATCAATTCCTTGAGTTCCAGTAATCCCATTCTACCCACCTCACTTAAGTAAGTTTATCTCCAAAAAGTACTTTTAAAAGTACTTTTATCCTACCCCGCCCCACCGAAAATCCCCTAAATCCTCCCAAACCTGGCACCTGGGACCCGGCGCCCGGGACCTCAACTAAATATCCAATTCCGTCGCGATATCCAGCGATTTGGCATTAACTTCAATGAAGTGTTTGCGCGGCTCCACAGCGTCTCCCATCAGGATGGAGAATATCTCGTCCGCTTCGGCGGCGTCTTCCAAATTTACCTGCATGAGCAAGCGGTTGGAAGGATCCATAGTGGTTTTCCAGAGTTCTTCGGGATCCATTTCTCCCAGACCTTTAAACCGTCCCACTTCGCCGCGGCTCTTTTTGAGTACGGCATCGCGTTCCTCATCGGAATAGGCGTAAATCTGCTGCTTACCTTTGCGGATGGAATAAAGCGGCGGCTTAGCGATATACACGTGACCGGCTTCCACCAACGGGCGCATGTAACGGAAGAGGAACGTCAAAAGCAACGTGCGAATATGGCTGCCGTCCACGTCCGCGTCACACATGAGGATGATGCGGTGATAGCGCAAACGGTTGATATCAAAATCCGCCGTCACTTTGCCGCCGCGACCACGCTTGCGTACGGGCGCATTGCCATTTGTCGGCGCTTCGGCATCATCGTTTTCCTCGTCTTCCAATTCCAACGATTCCTGCTCTTCCTGCTCGGCCAATGCTTCATAATTGACACGTTCGGCGATGCCGGTGCCAAATGCCGTGATCATGGCGCGAATTTCTTCATTGCCCAGGATCTTATCGAGGCGGTTCTTCTCCACATTGATAATTTTTCCACGCAACGGCAAAATGGCCTGAAAACGGCGGTCGCGGCCTTGCTTGGCGGAACCGCCCGCGGAATCTCCCTCAACAAGGTAAACCTCGCATTCGCGCGGATCTTTTTCGGAACAGTCGGCCAGTTTGCCGGGCAGCGAATCGCTTTCCAGGGCGTTTTTGCGCTTGATCAAATCAGCCGCTTTCTTAGCGGCTTCGCGGGCCTGCGCGGCAGTGACGCATTTCTGCACGATGCGCTGCGCGGTGTTGGGATTTTCATCCAGATATTCCATCAATCCCTCATACACCACGGAATTCACCACACCTTCCACAAACTGTGGGCCGGTCAGACGCTCTTTGGCCTGGCTGGAAAACATCGCATTAGGAACCTTTACCGAGATGACCGCGGAAAGACCCTCGCGCACGTCTTCCCCCTTTAATTCCAGGTTCTTTTCTTTAACCAAGTTTTTCTTGGCAGCGTATGCTTTGACGGCGCGGGTGAGACCGGTCTTGAAGCCGGATTCGTGCAGGCCGCCATGAATGTTGTGAATGGTGTTGCCGAAAGCCACAATATTGTCGTAGAAACCTTCGTTATATTGAATGGCCACTTCCACTTCGACGCCATCTTTATCGCGGGTAAAATGCACCGGGCGGCGATGCAGCGGGTGTTTGTTTTTATTGAGATGTTCGCAATAGGCAGCTAATCCGCCTTCATTCAAATAGCTTTCCACGGTGGGCGGATCCACGCGATGATTCTCCAGGCTATATTTGCAGGACGGAATGATGTAGCTCAATTCGCGCATGCGCTTGGCCACCAAATCCAAGTCCAGCTCACTGGTGGTAAAAATGGAAGTATCCGCTTTGTAAGTCACTTTGGTGCCGGTGCCATCGGCGTCGCCGATAACTTTGACGATATCTTCGGGAATGCCGCGTTCGTAACGTTGTTTGTGTAATTTACCGTCGCGCTTGATTTCCACTTCCGTCCAATCGGACAGTGCATTCACCACCGAAACACCCACGCCGTGCAAACCTGCCGCAACTTTATAGTTGCCTTCATCAAACTTGCCGCCAGCATGCAACTCGGTCATCACCAGTTCGAGAGCGCTGCGGCCGGTTTTGGGATGAATGCCGACAGGAATACCACGGCCGTTGTCTTCAATGGAGACTACGCCATCGGGCAGTAAAAGTACTTTTATCTCCGTCGCAAAACCACCCAATGCTTCATCGGTGCTGTTATCCAGCACTTCACGGCAAAGTACAAATAATCCCGTGCGGCCCACGTCGCCAATATACATACCGGGGCGATGCCGCACCGCTTCAAGACCTTCCAACCAGGTTATATCTTCAGCGCTGTAACTTCCGGACTTCTTCTTGGGGGAAGTGTCTTCACTCATGCAATTACTCCTTAACAATCACTCAATACAACAACTCATAACGGCCCAAAAAAAGCGCCGCCACATACACCAGCGCCGCTTTTATCCAATGTTAAATATCCTGAAAATCGAATGGGAAAAATAGGCTATGAAAAGCGTTAATCACGTTATGTATTCTATCATTTTTGGCAATCCATGTCAAAAGAAATTGACGGCGCGGGGACTGGAATAGAGAACGAAGAATGCTTGCCACAAAAGTACTTTTGCGGCAAGCAAACAACACCACTTTTCACCCTATATCCTCACAACCCCGCCTTACGCAAATAAGGCAGCGGATTAACGGGACTGCCATTTTTACGCACTTCAAAATGCAGGTGCGGGCCAGTGCTCCATCCTGTGGAACCGACGTTGCCGATATATTGGCCGGCGTTGACATGTTGCCCGGCAGAAACAGCCAGTTTGCTGGCGTGGCCATATAGCGTGCTGACGCCGCCGCCGTGGTCGATGATGATGGTATTGCCGTAACCCGTCTTCCAGCCGGCATATAACACCGTGCCGCTTTTCGCGGCATGAAATGCCGTTCCATAACTGGCGGCCAGGTCATCGCCGGTGTGCACCTTATAACGATGCAAAATGGGGTGATAACGCCTTCCAAAGCGGGAACTCAAAGGCGCGCGCACCGGCAAATGCCAGCCGCTATCGCCACCGCTTTCACTGAAATCCTCATGCAAAGTGCCCGGCGAGCGCTCATCGGATACCATGTGATCTTCATACACCACACGCGTTGTGGCCACGCGTTTACTGTTGCCGTGTTTATCTTTTACCGTTTTATAGGTTTTAACGCGGCGCGCCACCCGCACTTTATGCTGCGCCGCACGGCGGGCCCTTTCCGCTGCCTGACGTGCTTGATATTGGGCCACCAGGGTAGCCCGTTTGGTGCGCAAATCGGCAATCATTGAAGAAATCTCTTGCGATGATTGCTGCTGCGCTTCGGCATAGGCCCATTGTTCATATTGCGAACTCTTGATCTGCTTCCAGTATTTCTGCAAATCCTGCTGCGCCAGATAAATACGCGATTTCTCCTGCTGCGTCGCCTGCACCAGCTCATTGCGCTGTTGCCATTGCGACATCAGGGTGTTTTGCAATCGGGCCAGCTCTTCTTTATCCTGCTTGAGCTGTTGCTGCAATTCCGCATCACGATCCAAAATAGCATTGAACAAATAGACGCGGCGCGACAGATCAGAGAAAGTGCGCGCTCCCAAAAGTACTTCTAAATATCCCATCGGATTGGTGCGCTGCATGGCGGCGAGGCGTTGCCCCAACAATCCCATATGGTGGTTATAACGCGCCGTGACAATCTGCTTCCGATGGCGCGTTTCCACAATATTTGCTTCGGTCTGCTTGATTTGCCGCCGGTAATTCTGGTATATGTTGTTGGCGTTCAGCAACAGCTGCTGCGTTTTCTCCAGCTTCTGATGCAGCGATCCTGCTTGGTTTTTATATCCGCTTGCCTTCTGACGGGCACTGCGAGCCCGATCCTGATGACCGGAACGTTGTTGCCAGAGACCTTTGATGGATTCACTGATTTCGCCGATGGAATTAGTGGCGGATGCCGGAGAAATGAGCGCCGTGCTGAGCGCCGTCACCACCAGCAACGGAAAGAAGATGCTAAAAGTACTTTTACATACAAACGGCCAGCGATTGTTGGAATTCACAGACAAGCCTCCTCGCTGCCAGTCATTTTAACTCATTCCCGATAGTTTCTGCCACCATTGCCCGCTGAATGAATAAAACTCATGTTACGCATCGCAAGCGTAAAAGTACTTTTAGGCAAAAGGTTCGCCGTAAGCCTCTTCGCCGTGCGCGCTGATATCGAGACCACGATGTTCACACTCTTCATCCACGCGCAACCCCCAGATGCGATCGAGGATTTTGAGCAGAATGAAACTCACCGCCATGGTGTATGCAATCACCACAATCACGCTGAGCGCCTGCACGCCCAATTGCGCGATACCGTCTTCCAGCAAACCGGCCGCCGCCGCGGAGTTGACGCCTTTCAGCGCGGCTGTGGCAAAAACGCCGGTGAGAATAGCGCCCACCGCGCCTCCCACGCCATGCACCGCGAAGGCATCCAGTGAATCATCCAACGTGCTTTTGGCGCGCCAGTTAGCTGAATAAAAACAGACCAGCGAGGTAATCGCCCCCACCGCTAAAGCTCCCATCGGCGATACAAATCCCGCCGCCGGCGTAATGCCCACCAATCCTGCCACTGCGCCGGACGCCGCGCCCAGCGCAGTCACTTCGCGCCGCGCCAGATGATCCAAAACCATCCACACCAGCATGGCCCCGGCCGCCGCGATATTAGTATTCACGAAAGCCGCCACCGCCAGCTGCCCGCTGGAAAGCGCCGATCCGGCATTGAATCCAAACCAGCCAAACCACAGTAATCCCGCGCCGAGCAACGTAAAAGGCAAATTATGCGGACGCAACGGCATCACCTGATGATCGCGCCGGCGGCCCACCACCAGCGCCGCTACCAAGGCCGCAAAACCAGCATTCACATGCACCACCGCGCCACCAGCGAAATCCAGCGCGCCCAGCGTGCTGAGCCAGCCACCGCCCCACACCCAGTGCGCTACCGGTGCATACACCAGAAGTGACCAAAGCAGGCAAAATATCAGAAACGGCTTGAATTTCATCCGCTCCACCACCGCACCGGAAATCAACGCCGGGGTAATAATGGCGAACATGCCCTGATAAATCATGAACGCCTGATGCGGCACTGTGGGCGCCAGCGGCGCTGCATCCAGGCCCACATTATTCAAAAAGGCAAAATGCAATCCGCCGATAAAGGCATTGCCCGGCGCGAAAGCCAGCGAATATCCCACCATCACCCAGGCCACGCCGATCACCGCCGCCGCGCCGAAGGAAAGCAGCAAGGTATTGAGCACATTTTTGCGCCGCACCATGCCACCATAAAAAAAACCAAGCGCCGGTGTCATTAAGAGCACCAGCGCCGCTGAAATTAAAATCCATGCAGTGTCACCCGAGTCGGGCGCCCAGGTTGGGGAAGCTTCCTGTGCCAAAACAGGCAACGCCAACAACCCCATGACAAAGGCACTCAGCAGACATCGAAAAAAGGGACGGGAAGTTAAACGGGAAGATCGCATAAAAGTACTTTTACCTCAGAAAACCACTTATTTATGCGTCTTTATTATATCGGATTCAGTGCCAATTATTAACCGCAAATAAACGGGAGAATTGATATTTTTTTCATGTAAATGCTATGCGTGATATTCGGAGAGACAGGTCGTCAATTGGCCCCGCCTCATGATCCCGCTGTCCACATCCCCAGCGTGGTCTTTTTCATCCATTTCACATGGCCATCGGCGAAGGCGTAATTGGAACCGTCGAAATGAGCGCGCAATACTCGATCTGTCGCATGCGAACTCGTTGAGCCGCCACCTTCCACTTGATCACCATCGTTCAAGCTGTCATATAAATTTGAACCATGATTATTTGCCTGTAATACCGGAGTATTAGAATTATATGTTCCATAAACATCCGTCTGGGCACCGATATTATCTTGATCGCTTCCCCCAAACCATGGGCCACTTAACAAAATTCCTTCACTAAAAACAATGGTGGTGGTGGGATGATCAAATTTCGCAAGACTCACTCCATGTGACGCACTACTTGCATCATACACAATGTAGTCATTTTGGATATTCGCTTGATTATACGCGTAGCTAACTCTCGTTTGATAATTTGTATCGCCTGAAAACGTGGAATCAGTTGATGGACATTTAAAGATTTGACGGCTTTTAATATAAGGGAGCAAAATATCCGGCCAATACGGAAAAGTGGCTCCACCGGTTCCCCCGCCGGTAATTGGCCCGCCACCTAAATTGGTGTCATATGTATATACGGGCACCGTCACTTCATCGTAATCCTGCGCATACATTGTATATGCCAGAATAATCTGCTTCATATTACTGGAGCAACTGGCCCGCCGGGCGCTGTCACGGGCACGGGCAAAAACGGGAAACAGGATCGCTGCAAGAATTGCAATAATTGCAATAACAACCAAAAGTTCAATCAAAGTAAACGCGCGACGAATCATAACATACCTTCCAAGAATATTGCGGATAAATTTCATCTGCTATATTATGGATTAACAAGTATGGGAGGAGTTGGCAAGTGCAAAAAAGGCTTCTTGCGAAATATTGCCCAAATTAAAGTATCGGGGTGGCGGGATTTGAACCCACGACCTCTGCGTCCCGAACGCAGCGCGCTACCAAGCTGCGCCACACCCCGCGATAAGCTCAAGAGATTTTACCGCCAATGCACACTTTTGGCAATGTATACTGCGATAAAAGTACTTTTACATTCTATTTGCATCGAAAATTATGCCAGACAATGAAATCAAAACCCAGCTGGAAGGCATGAAACAGTTGGTGGAACTGTCGCAAATCCGCACCCGTCAATCGGCGCAGCGCAGTTACCAGAATGCCGAACGCACCTTATCCGTCTGGTTGCGAACTGCTTTGGCCGCGATGATCTTTGGCATTGCGATTGATCGGCTGGGGCTGATGCTCTATGAAATTCCCACACATTCGCGCAACCATTTTGCTCCGCCTGATAAGCCCTCCATGATTATCGGAATCGTGTTGGTGCTCTTTTCCATGATAATGGCATTGGTCAGTGGCGTCCGTTTCATGGCCTATGCCCGCGAGTTCAAAAAGCAATACGATCCGCCTATTTTTCACAACGAATGGCCACCCGCCATTGCCGCGTTTATGGTGGCGATCTTTGGCGCGGCGTTGCTGGTGTTTATGATTTGGATCGGCTAACGTACTCATTACTTATGTTATGAAATAAAAATAAATTGTCTCACGCGAAGCCGCGAAGAACGCGAAGAAAGAAACAGATTTCGGAAGGGCTCTTGCCCGTATTATTCCGATTATTGCTGTTCCCGTAAACCTATCTTTTTCTTCGCGTTCTTCGCGGCTTCGCGTGAGATATAAAAGTACTTTTGTTGTGCCATTTCAGGAACCACGATAAAATTCTCCCCGTGAACACCATTCCCCTTTCCTCATCCTGTACTTCGGCAGAAGTACTTTCCGCGTTTGAAGAACACATGAATCCGGCCCTGGCGCAGGTGATGCGTTTCATCGGTTTTGAAGCAGTCGAAGCCAGCGCGCAAGGCTGCATCGTCACCGATACCACGGGCCGCGAGTATCTGGATTGCCTGGGCGGTTATGGCACCATGAGCGTCGGCTATTCGCATCCGCGCGTGGTCGATGCCGTTAAAACGCAGTTGGATCAAATGGCCTTCTCCGCAAAAGTACTTTTCAGCGCGCCCGCGGCATTGCTGGCCAAAAAACTGGCCGAAATCGCACCCGGTGATTTGCAATATACCTTTTTCTGCAACAGCGGAACCGAAGCCGCCGAAGCCGCCATCAAGTTAGCGCGCTTGAAAACCGGCCGTCCCAAATTCGTGGCAGCAGTGGGCGCCTTTCACGGCAAAACCATGGGCGCGCTTTCCGTCTCGGGACGCGAAAAATATAAAACGCCTTTCATCCCATTGATGCCGGATTGCTCCACTGTGCCCTATAACGACATCGCCGCCTTAGAAGCGGCTGTGGACGAAACCGTGGCCGCGGTTTTTCTGGAACCGGTGCAGGGCGAAGCGGGAATCATCTTGTGCAATCCCGATTATCTGCGCGCCGCGCGCGAAATCTGCGACAGCAATGGCGCGTTGCTGGTTTTCGACGAAGTGCAGACCGGACTTGGCCGAACCGGCAAAATGTGGGGATGCGATCACGCCGGCGTGGCGCCGGATTTGATGACATTGGCCAAAGCATTATCTGGCGGCGTAGTGCCGATTGGTGCCGTTTTGGGAACAGCCAGCGTGTGGGAAGTATGGCAGGAAAATCCGTTGATTCATTCCTCCACATTCGGCGCAAATCCCTTAGCCTGCGCGGCAGGATTAGCTGCCATCGTTGTTATTGAAGAAGAAAACCTGGTAACACGTGCCCATGAACAAGGCCAAAAAATCATCAACGGCATTCGCGGATTGCAAGGAAAATATCCCCGCTGCATCCGCGAAGTGCGCGGCGTGGGACTGATGATTGGCATCGAATTCACCCACGCTGATATTGCAGGATTGGTGATTGCCGGTTTAGCGCAACGCGATGTTTTGGCCGCCTATACACTCAACAATCCCACTGTAATCCGCCTCGAACCACCGCTAATAATCAGCGACGCACAAGTGCAAACAGCATTGACAGCAATCGAAGAATCCATCGAGCAAACGGCGTTGTTGGTGGAAGATGAGAGTTGGGAGGAGGAATAAAAGCAGTGGAATTTACTTGCCAAGAATAATATCAATTCCCGATAAAATCAGATGTAAAGTAACAATCGGTAATTTGCCGGTGCGCTCTGTGAGTACAGCTTTATCTATTGCTGCAATTTGTGATACATTAGCGACAGAATCCCGGGGTAATCCAGTTACGGATGAATGAAGTTCCACATTTCCCGGCGCATTTGCCCAATGCAAATTACTGGTCAAAGGAACGCAAACCACGGTGGAAATACGGCTGTGATTTAAGGCATCTCCCTGAACTATCACTACCGGATGCCGAAACCCTGGACCTGCCCCCAGAGGATCAGGCAGATCAGCCCACCAAACTTCGCCTTGAGCAATTACCATTCGTTTCGTTCCAATGTTCGCCGCGCGGTTATTTTGACAAAATCATCTATTGGTTGATCAATAGTGTCAACCACGCTGTTCATGGATTCAGTCACTTTATCGGGTGCATGACGAAATAAATACTCACGGAGAGCATCACGAAATATCTGACTCCTGGACTTATTGCTTTGCCGCGCCAGATAATCCGCTTGCGCGAATAATTCATCCGAGAGCGAAATGGCAGTTTTCATACCTTTAGTATAACTGACAATATGGAACTCTGTTTTTTTCTTGCAATAATGGCTTTGCAGGATAAAAGTACTTTTGAATAGATACAACAATAACTACATAATCACACTTCGACTTCGCTCAGTGTGACAAGGCTTTAGCTCAGTGTGACAAGGCTTTGTCAGGCTGAGCGAAGTCGAAGCCTTCTCGAAAACGAAGCTTTTAGAGATGCCCTTAAACCTATTCGTCATTAAAACAAACCATCACAGCAAGTTATTCCAGGACAAACCTTCCGAAATTCTCCGGCTCTTGAAACCGTTCCAAATATTGCGACCACGAGGTATATTCATTTTGTGTTGCGGCGCGATGTCTGGCGAAGTTGATATGGATGGACATTCCTTTTGAGATACTGGAAAATCCTAACCCTTTCCACGGCAAAGCAATTTCTGCATACCAGCCTTTGTCGTCGCTGCTGATGGCGCTTTTCCAGGCTGCTGTGAATGGCTCTTTTGTTCCAGATGCTTCCTTTTCAATCGCGTTGAACTTGACGTTTCTGGGATTTAGCATCAAATGGTAATATGTAGAATGCGGGCTTCTGGGCAACTCACCCGATGCTAACAGAAAGATTTCATTCGTTTCACCCATCCAAATATCTGCATCAAGAACTTTTTGTTTCGACATGTTATTTTCCGCATTACGGAAAGCGACATACAAATTTTGCTCATCATAAGCCGCCCATATTTGTGTGGAAGCAGTAGGCTTTCCGCCCATCTTCGCAAAAGTAACAAAAGGATCTAACCAGGAAATTTCCTCATAAACAGCATCATCCAATTTCCCATCCAGGACAGGAACCTTTTGCACTTTTTGAATAGTGGCGGATTTTGGTTTAATCTTAGCTGCCAACGAATTTTTGCGTTCCTCAGCTTTCTGTTTTGCGGCATCAACAGCCGGTTTCATTTCATAACCAACGTCTTCACCTTTCATCACTTTATCTTGAGCTGAATGAATTGCCTGGACCATTTGAGGGCGGATAGAATTCAACTGGCTGGAATCCTTCTCGCGCCACCACGTCACCTGCTCGCCATAAAGCAAGATGTATTCATCCGAGGTTTTCAACGATTGGTAGACGTTATACTCCAGCCATTTCAAGCGTTCCTGTTCTGATAGCTCACGCGCTGTGGCAGCAACATGGAAATTTCCCGCTCCCATTACGCCGTCCACATAAACGGCCGTTCCCACTCGGCCAATTCTGGAATATTTTTCTCGCAGCTCTGGCGGCGCCAAAACTTTAGCACCTTGATCCCCTATCCAATATTGTTCGTAAAACTCTTCTGCAGAAGAGTTTCCGTAGGCTCCCTGCGTAGCATTAGTAAAATGGTTGCCTTTTGTAGCCGCTTCTAACATGCCCGTATAGAAGGATAAATAGAGCAAATATGTATTGGTAGTGTAGCCCTTGGTATTAAGCAATATATCCTTGCGAACATTCGGATCTGAGCTGTGCGTGATCTTATAAAATGAGGCATAAGGAACGCCGAGGAAAAGTACTTTTGCATTGGGGAATCCCTTATTAATCGCTTCCATGAACTCCCTGCCGCGTTGCCTTGCTTTGGCAGCATATTCATCATATGTTTTCGTTTTCGAATGTTCCTGACGTTCGTAATTCCAGGGATTGGCTCCATAAGGTTCTGCGTCGAACATGACACCTTTGCAACCTAAGGTCTTCGCCCCCTTTGACAATAATGTCACGTATTCCTGGATATCTTTCCAGTCTTCATCGCTAAACCAATCCATGGAAGATTGCGAATACATGGCCAGAAAATTGTCGGTCAGTTTGTCAGGGTTAATCGGAGCATATTTATCAAATTGCTGAGAAATCAATTCTCTGTGATCTCTGAAGACTTTGATATTAAAAACTTGACCGCTGCCAAAAAACGGCCGCATAATAGTTCCATCAAAGGGCCATTTATCAAGAGCTTCGGGATGCTCCATCATATACTCCGGACACGGCGGCCCCCAGGTGAATTCCAGTAATTTCTTACCTGTGGCCTGGCTAAAAGTACTTTTACCTTCATCAGCCATACCGACACGATTACCAAATGAGAGCGAACAAATAGCGCACACAAGCGCACCAACAATTTTAATGTGTTTCATGTAATCCTTATAATCTAAATTTAGCCACGTGGCGTTCCGTCGGGATACCAATACACTCCTTGCGATGCTCCCGGTGAAATTAATCTGCATGTACTGGACAGTTCCGCACAGCCGCCAGGCTTGCGCTGGAATTTCATCCACTTAACATGTCCGTCAGCGAAGGCGATATTAGCGCCGTCAAAATGTCGATCGAGTTGAATTCTTGTTCCAGTTGCGCCCTGCCACGCAGGTGATGCGCCATCGTCGAAATAGGGATAAGCCGAATAATGATTGGCATCCGTAATTGTTGCCGTTTGTGAAGGTTTGTCCACTTCAGCCAACGACACCGAGGCGCCTAACGCCAGATTGCGGAAGAAAAGAGGATTCGCGCCGTAAGAAATATTCCCCCAAGCGCCAGATCCCCTGTCATAACCACCTTCCCACATTAAATTGCTGGCGGCGCTGGGACAATTGAAAACCTGAATACTTTTTACATAAGGTTGAATTTGGGGATACCAGAAAATCGTCCCCGTATAATTGTGCAACGGCCATTTGTAAACAATTCCCGCATGTCCGGAACTCAGATAAGGATATCTTTCATCATAATCCTGTGTATATTGCATAATGGCCAAACCTATTTGCTTTAAATTACTCAAACAACTGGCACGGCGAGCGCTTTCCCTGGCGCGTGCGAATACCGGGAACAGGATAGCAGCGAGTATTGAGATTATTGCAATAACAACCAACAGTTCAATCAGCGTGAAACCCTGATCTCGCGACAATTTTCTGTTCATCAAATTCTCCTTCATGTCGATTTTCTCCTTTGACGTATGATTATTATACCACCGATTATCCCGTTTAAAACGTCGGTTAATGGAGAATTGATTAAACAAAACAACTTTTATTAATCTAAACAACTTTTACTCTGCAAGCCTGCTATTGCGTCTATAGGTGATTGGCGACATTCCTGTGGCTCGTTTAAAAACCGCGCAGAAACTGGCCGGGCTGGCGAAACCGGTTAGTTGGCTGATATCTTTCAATGATTCACCCGTATTCCGCAAGATATTTTTAGCGGCCTCAACACGCCGCTGCGTCACATAACGCATTAGAGATATCCCCTCGACTTCCCGAAAAGCATAGTTAAGATAGGAAGCGGATACCCCCAAGTTACCTGCCAACATCTCGCGGTTAAGCGGATCACTCAGATGACATTCGATGTATTGCATCGCCAGCAAACACAATTGCCCCTGCTTGGAATAATCGCTCACGCCCCCCTCATTCCATGAAGTATTGACCAGCGGCGGCACAGTGGTCGCCAGCAAACGCCGCATCCGACTACAAAACACATAAAGCTGCGCCTG